>Ga0315338_1000464_pt1 | contig 92680 bp, 86 predicted proteins | sample ASW8metaG_FD_204518 | JGI IMG/M metagenome (GOLD analysis project Ga0315338, IMG submission 204518) | Ammonia-oxidizing marine archaeal communities from Monterey Bay, California, United States - ASW #8 | ecosystem: Environmental > Aquatic > Marine > Coastal | place: USA: California | collected...
CGCATCAAATCCACTTGAAAGGGAACATCAAATTGCCACCCTACATACAAAAGGGTGAAACCCTGACGTAACAGGAACCCATCACCGAAATCCTCCGTGATACGTGGTGCGTCCGTTGCTGTAGCCCTATTAAAGTAGCGCAGGATTCTCTTCCGACCACGATTCATGACATCCAGAAAAACGGTTTGGTTGCCCGAGTTAATGTCTTTCGGCTTAACTAAATAAAAATCGGCAGAAAACTCAACCCGTCCTTGAGCATTCAAAGGTGCATACCCAAGGTCAATAATGTTCTGATTCGCGCTGTTGGTGGGATCGATTTCGTAATAAATCTTTCCTGCCAGCCTTTCATACGGACCAGCAAGACCATAGGAGTTGCCGCCTGCTACATCATCGCGAATTTCAACATCGATGCGAACAACTTCTGCTGTAGCGACGGAGACCGATAACAAAACGCAAAGTATTGCGTTTCTCATTGAAATCATCAGAAGGCGATTTCTAGTTATCAATGGAGTCCCAGATAACACCCGCCTGCTCCAATATCTCCCTGAGGTCTTGGTCTAGCAAATACCCTTCTTCTATTAGCTGAATGGCTTCTGCCGCAACCAGACCAAGATAGTGATCACGATTCTCATAACGCTCTTCAAGGGATAATCGGGGATCTCCCTGAGCTTCCCGTTCTACCTTCGTTGCGTAAAAAGGGATAAAAGATCCAGACATATGTGACGCCGTATCCGTCGGTCCATACTCAGTGTTGTAAAGGTTCCAGCCGGTGTAGGTCGCTAGCGGGACGACAAGCCCCGGGGTCCGCAGACCGCCCAACTCATTTCCATCTTCGTTAACCTGGGGCACAAGTATCGGGAACGCTGGCCCAATCTCAGGCGGCTCCTTCGTAATAACACCCTCGGAGACAAAACGAGGCCCATAATCTACCCGATACGCCTTATGTGTCTTCGTCGGGAAATTAATGTTGGGTATATTCGGGAAATTTACTTCCTCAGGGACGACCAGAGTTTCATCTAAAATAAGCGGGTATCGGCTCGGCGGTGCGGGCGCCCCTTCGACGACCCATTCGTTCATCCTAACGAGCAATGCCCGCATGAACCAAGAAAAGTCGTTGGGATTGTTAAGGTTCTGACCATTGGTCTGCGTTGGGGGAAATTCCGCGGGCAAATGCTGGGCACCGGCAAAATGATAAACACGAGCATGTTCATCTAACATCGGTGCGTCTTGCTCACCGTCCACCGTGGTAGTCAACAATGACGACACCCTCCCCCAATACTCATAGGATGAGTTGACGTTGTAGACCTTCGGCATGAACTCTTCAGGAACATGGGAAAGCATCCCGCCTGTAACCCCAGTTACCGGATCAGTCTGCTCCACATCGGTGAATGGAAATATATCCGTCGGATAGAAGAAGTTTAGAAACGGATGCGCGTCTCGTGACGCCTGACCAAATCGTAGATTGAAGCTTCCCCGCGCAGCTCCCCCTATCTGCGCAATAATCCCATCGAAAGCTTTCCGGTGTTGTTCATCCTCGTTAAAACCCATGTAGATCAGCGTTCTAAGTGTTCGGCCCGGCTGGGACATCCCGTAACCTATCCCATGATTGATAGAGCCAGGCGGAATATTTAGGTCGTCTGAAGAACCGTATTTGAATGCTGACACAGCATCGCGAAGCGCCGCCAGACCCAGTCCAATTACCTCAGGATTCTCCGCCTTATAAATTACTTCGTATATCCGGTGGGGCTCAAATCCTGACTCAAGATAAACGCGGGTCCGATCTGGGATCACCTCACCGATACCTTCCTGTGAATCGATGTTTTCCAGGCGCGCGAAATCCCATTGATCCCGGGGGATGACTTGGCGCTCATCTTCCACATCGTCACGGACAGTAAGAACACTTTCCGGTGCATCGGGATCCGAGACAGGGTATGGCACATGGTTACGATCCGCGAGCGTACGATCAAAAATCTTTTCCCTGACAACAAAGTCGCTACGTACCAATCCCTCGATTGGTTCGTCAGGATCAACTCTCGGCACAAACACCCTTGATCCGTGGGGGCGGCTTAACGGTACATCGAACTGCCAACCCACCCAAAGCAGCGTAAATCCCTGTTCCATCAAAAACCCATCACCAAAGTGTTCTTCTGCTGTAGGGTTAACAGCATCCCACTCCCCGTGTTCATCATGACCGTGATTAAAAAATGTCAGCATTCTCCGAGTGCCACGGTTCGCTACACCAAGAACAACGGTACCGTTACCACGCTCTACCCGTTTCGGCTTGATGAGAACAAAATTTGCGGAAAACTCTACGTTTCCCTGAGCGTTAGTGGGAGCATGCTCAATATCGACAATGATCTCATTCGCAGAATTGCTCGGATCGACCTCAAAGTACATGGTCCCAATCATCTTTTCGTACGGTCCAGATAGTCCCCAGGACTTACCCCCGAGCACATCTTCATGGATGTCGATATCGACACCAACCATCTCTGCGGACGCCATTGATGTCATCAGGAAAACTAAAGATGGAATTCTCATCGTGATTGTCATTTCTTCTCCAGACTAATCTTTTTAGCGTCAGGCGATTGCCTTAGCTTATATTTTTACTCTTCGGAATAGCGTAGCACCCAGATCCCTTGGTTCTTGTGGCTGACATAGATATTGCCGCGAATATCAACTACTACTTCCTCAGATTGTAGAGCGAGCGCTCCCCTGGGCAGTGGACCACGGCGCTCCCTCGGGTCCGGAGGTATAAACCATCCCACTTCCTTTGGATTGATGGGGGTAGAAATATCAAAAATTCGGAGCCCCCCATTGAAATAAGTCAGATAAACAAGATCATCTTGATTCTTTATCAGTGGATTGTGCTGTAGTTGGTTCTGATTATGCGGACCAAACCGACCACCGTGGGTACAGAAGTAATCAGCCGGTTCCCCTTCCGGCGGTTGTGGCAACGGGAACTGTGACAAAAGCCTAGGCTGGCTCATGTCGGAAATATCCACCAACCCTGCAAAGTTAAGCGGCTCCTGGCATTCCTCAGCGATGGCCTCCCCATTAACGATCGCAATATTTCTCTCAAGATACGGAGTCGCTGTGTGCACAGATAGGTGGGTTGGACCAAACGGGGGAGAGAAATCAAGCCTACCGATCTCCCTTATATCCGCCGGGTTCGATATATCGACGATGATGAACCCCGCCCCACCAAAGGGAAGAAATGCAAGATCGCCACGCACGTCCGCGGGGCCATGCAGCCGCGCCCGGTCGTAGGGTTCAGGATCCGACACCAGAAGACCGCCCGGCTGGTATCGACCAACTTCAAACGGTCTCGTCGGATCGGAGATGTCCACGATCATGTACATCTCACCTCGGTAGTCCGGATGATTAGCAGCCAAATGCATGTAACGCCCACCGAAGTAGCCGTTGCGATGAGTGCCACCACCTGTGGTAAGGCTTCCGATCTGTTCCGGATTCAGTGGATCGTCGAGACTCCAAATCAGCACGGCCTCAGACGCATAAGGCGCGTCCGGATCGCCTCCCCAGTTGGCCGAAAGTCGATTCAGACCCGTGATCATAAGCCCATCAGCAATATCTACCTGCCACGTCCCCGTATTGTCAGGACCTTCGATGAACTTAAGCATTCTCGGGTCTGTGGGATCGGTGACATCGAAAATGCTCCAGCCTCGATGGAAAAAGTTAGAGGCATACATGTACCAGGTGTCACCGTCTTGTAGAAGAGACATTTTGAAAGGCGATGTACCAGCAGCGTCAACGTAGCCCACCACTTCAATATTCTTACCTCGATAGCCCGCTGGTATCGGATCCGCCAACGCAATTACTCCGAAGAAGCTCATCAGAAAAACTGCGGCTACTGAACGAAAGGCTTTCCCCAACATCATGGTCTCATCTCCACACAAGAACGCTCAAAACAAATTAACCCAACTCGGCGATGGTCGGTCGTTGTCGAGCATATTGTGTTGCCTGTTCAAATGCATATGCGAGCTGCAACACATCAAAATCTCGATGGTGACGTCCAACGATCTGTAAACCAACGGGTAATCCATTGGGCGTGAATCCACAAGGAACGGATATTGCGGGCAGGCCAGTACAGGTGATTGCATAGGTCGTCGCCATCCAATCAATGTACGTCTCCATCTGTACACCCTCAATCTCTCTGACCCATTCGACTTCGACAGAAAAAGGCGCTACCTGGGATACAGGGAGAACTAGAAAATCATAATCCTCAAGAAAAGCCATTACCCTGCGATATAAGGCACTTCGAGCTACCTGTGCCGCAGAAATCTCTCTTGCAGTCAGATTCAACCCCAGCTCTGTGTTCCATATCACGGTGTCCTTCATCAAATCACGGTGTGCAACCAAATCGTCCCGCCTACCTTCGGCAAATCCCCACGCTCGTAGTGTCTGAAAAATTTCGTCCACGCCTGAAAAGTCAGGTTCGCCCACCTCTATATCACAGCCCAGTTCCTCAAAGATCCGTTGTGATGCATTACACACCTGGTTCACAACAGGTTCGACAGGGTAGCGGCCCAGGTCCTCACTCCAGGCAATCCGCGTACCCCTGAATGTCCGGCTCAATGGTCGCAAAAATGCGGAGCCGGGATCATCCAAAGAAATCGGATCACGCGGATCCGGGCCAGCCATTACAGAAAGCAAGAATGCCAAATCGGATACCGAGCGAGCCATCGGCCCGTCGACTGAGAGCATGTTCCATGCATTTGTAGACAGTTTAGGTACGCGACCAGGAGATGGTCGGAAACCGACAACGTTACAAAAACTTGCTGGGTTTCTCAGCGAACCACCAAGATCTGATCCATCAGCAAGCGGTACCATGCCGCAGGCCAAGGCCACAGCCGCACCACCGCTACTACCACCACAGGTCTTAGACAAATCATATGGATTACGAGTCGCGCCAAAAACCTCATTATAGGTCTGTGAACCCGCACCAAACTCAGGGGTGTTCGTCTTTCCGATGATGATAGCGCCGGCTTTCCTTAACCGCTCAACGAAAAGTTCATCGGTATCCGGAATAAAATCCTGATAGATACGCGATCCACGTGTCGTTCGCAGACCTTTAGTGAGTACGAGATCTTTTACTGCCAGGGGCAACCCAAAAAGTGCTCCGACATTATCTCCTCGCGCCAAAGCACGGTCTGCTTCACGAGCTTCATCCAAGAGTTCGTTACGCGAACGCAATGTTGGAATAGCATTCACGTGAACGTCTACTCGCTCAATCTGAGCAAGAAAAGACTCCATAACCTCAAGCACAGACACGTGTCTGCCCCGTATCATGCGCGCTAGAGTTTGCGTATCCATGAAGTTCAGCGCTTCTTCCGAACGTTGTCCCAGGACTGGCTCGTGAATAAGACCACCAACGGCTGCAGCGGAAGCTGCGCCCACGAAGTTTCTTCTGGATAAGCTAGGCGCGTCTCCAGAACCTTCAGTGCCTGGGATCTTCGGAGAATTAGTCATTTAATTGGCCGTATTTTCTTATTCTTACGCATTAATTCTACTCGGACCACGGATAAAAAGGACTCCGGCTCAGCGAAGCTTAAACAATCGACAACGAGGTTGATCAATATTGTGCGGTCCCCACTACATTCTTTCGTGTTTCTCCAGCATCATCCGCCTCACCACTGCTCCATAAACATTACCTTCAACATCAACGCCCACGCCTTCAGCGCCAGCTTCCTCTAGGCTCGTCGCCTCTAGATCCTCGATCAGGTAATGCAACACTCCGTCCTGCGCGCTCCCTACCCGAATACCTTTCTTAACACCGGGATTAAGCACGCCAAACGACTGATTGTCTGCAACATAAAGCGTATCCTCTGGCGTGATGAATAGACCACTCGGCCGTCCGAACTGCGTCCATTGATCAATATACTCACCATCCTGATCAAAGATCTGGATACGGGCATTATTACGATCACCAACGAACAACCGCCCTTGAGAATCCATGGCAAGCGCGTGAGGAATATCGAACTCCCCTTCACCAGACCCGGTCGATCCCCACGACTTAATAAAAGCACCGTCACCTGTTAAGTTCATGACACGGTTAGCTCCCATCCCATGGCCGTTAGTCACGAACAAGTTGCCACTGGGCGCTACAAGCACATCAGTAGGTTGATCAAAAAGATTAGGTCCATCCCCGCTCACTCCATGTCTACCCAGTGTCATCAATAATTCCCCATGGGCACTAAACTTAAATACCACATGGGCACGGTCATCCGTCGCCCAAACATTCCCTTCTGGATCGATGTGAAATCCATGCGGTCGGATGAATAATCCTTCACCCCAACCTCTTACGAATTCACCCGACGGCTCAAAAACCAAGATCGGAGGTTCATCTCGATCAACGCAGGAGCCTTCGAAACATCGATGGAGTACGTATAAGTTACCGTCCGGACCGGGTTCAACACCGATAACTTGGCCCCAAGACAACCCGGCAGGCATCTGAGCCCAGGGATAAATGCGTTTATAGGGGTTCGGCAAATTATTCATCTCCTCCACAGCATCCTGGGCAAAAACAGCCTGTGTTGCCAAAAAAACAACCGCCGTCATTGAGGCAAATAAAATATTTAATGCTGCTCTCATCCGAACTCTCCTCAGACTTTTTTGCTATTAGGGCCTTTACCTACAATAAGCCCCCACCCTCGGGCTATCACTTAATTGGGCTCAGTATCGTAATTTTATAGGGCGTGTCCTTGGATTACGATGCCAGAATACAGAATTCAAAAAATTATCATTGAATTACTTATATATAATCACGCGCGTGAGAATTACGCAGGACCCCCATTAAATGATAAGTCCAATACAGTTCATTCGATTGATACTTCCTGTCATCACGATAAATCTAGTAACAGCTTTGCCGTCATTTGCACACCACGGTGATGCGGGCCGCTATGAAGATGAGGTTATGGCGGTTTCAGGGACCGTTGTCACTCTGCAGTTTATGAACCCACACTCGCGCCTTATCTTGGATGTGACAGATGAAAATGGGGAAACCACAAGATGGCATGCCGAGTTCGGCAACCCCGTCCGAATGAACAGCGAGTTTGGCTGGACCCGCCATACATTAAAGCCGGGAGACAAGGTGGTGCTGCTCGGCCGGCGCCTAAAGAGCGGTGCCCCATATATCAATCTGACTGAACGAGCACAGGTCGTATTGGCAAGTACGGGAGCGGAAATTTATCGGACAAGAGATTTCTCTGGGATTAATTTTCCGGTGCCTTCAGGACGTTGAAGATGGAACACGAAAATTTCCCCTTCTCCCCACATATGTGGATCACAATAATTATGTTTACGACAGGATGCTCAGGTCCTGTGGATGAAACAGCTTCTCTAATGTCTGCTCAAACCGATGTTGATTCGTTACAAACTATGGCAATCTCATCGGAGGAAACCCCAACTGGACTTCGGCAAATTGCATATATCAAGGCGTCCAATACAGGAAGTGGGGATAACTTCGGGGCAGGCGGAATCCTCTCCGGTGATGCTGTTGTCCTGAGTAAGGACGGGAACACACTAGCTGTGAGTGCGCCATTTGAAAGCAGTGCTTCATCTGGCATTGGTGGGGATCAAGCCGATGAGTCTATGTACGGTGCAGGAGCCGTGTACATTTTTATTCGCCGAAACAATAACTGGGTGCAACAAGCCTACGTTAAAGCATCTAATCCCGGGTTAACAGACAACTTCGGTTTCGCAACTGCCATGAGCGCCGATGGCAATACACTAGCTGTATCTGCTCATTTTGAATCCAGCGGTGATGCTGGAATTGAGGCAGATCAAAACGATAACTCCATTCCTCAGGCTGGCGCTGTCTACGTCTTTACTCGGACCGGTGATGTCTGGGATCAACAGAGCTACATTAAGCCTTCAAATATTGGTGAACTTGCACAGGGACAGGAGTTTGGCGACGGCGATCAGTTTGGTGCTGCGCTAACATTAAGTGATGATGGCAATGTATTAGCCGTCTCCGCAATTACCGAGGATAGCGGTTCACCAGGCATCAACGGCAATGAAGCAGACAACTCCGAACGCTCAGCGGGAGCGGTATACATCTTCCAGCGCAACGAAAATACCTGGGCACAGAGCGCATATGTAAAAGCTTCGAACCCAGGCAATGGAGACTTATTCGGCTATTCAGTTGCCCTCACAGCAAACGGTCTCAGGTTGGTCGTCGGTAGCTATGATGAAGACGGTTCACCAAACGGTACCAATGAACAACAGGACGACGAACTTGCTGGCACAGGCGCCGTGTATGTATTTGACTACGAGAACGGTACTTGGAACCAGACAGCCTACTTGAAAGCCTCTAATGCTGAGCGTGGAGACTCTTTAGGGGTTACGGTAGCTATCAGCGATGACGGTGATACCTTAGTGGCCACGGCTCTGGATGAAGATGGCATGACCAGGGGAGTGAATAATACCCCGGGTCCCGACATAGAAACAGATACTTCCACTGGGGCAATCTACGTCTACGCCTATACGAACGGGCGCTGGTCTCAAAGTGCCTACCTCAAAGCTTCAAATACCGGAGCCAATGACTGGTTTGGCTCTCGACTCGCTTTGAGTGGTGATGGCAATACCCTTGCAGCAGGTGCACAGCTTGAGGACAGCGCAACTCAGGAAATTAACGGAACTCAGGATGACGACACAGCTACAGAAGCAGGTGCTGTCTATCTGTTTGTACGAACAGAAGGTGCCTGGTCTCAAGTAGCCTACATAAAGGGGTCAAATACGGAGGCATTCGACGAATTTGGCAGTTCACTGAGCCTGAGTCGAGATGGATCCCTTATTGCTATTGGCGCCCAGTATGAAGATGGAATATCCGTTGGACTAGATGGGGAACAATTCGATAACTCAGCTTTTGATTCAGGGGCAGTCTACCTTTTCAGTCGCTAAACAACCCTATCTGCTGCATTAAAATTTGTAGGTCTCTACGCATGCTAACATCATGTGATAGCTAAACTAATACGAGGTTTATTGATGCAAAACTTCGGCGCTATGCGAATACTGGTGACGTTAACATTACTCGCGAGCGTGGTTGCGGTAACACCCAAAACCCACGCCCAGAATATTCGTCAGTATCAACTCGAACCCGGTACCAATGGCCTGGAACTCATGGTGAAAGAGGTTGCTCAACCTTCTCCGGGCGCAAACGAGGTACTGGTACGAGTGCGAGCAGTATCGTTAAATCGCAGGGATGTTTCCATTTTGGGCAGAGGTGTGGCAAACGGGCTAGTACCTACCTCGGATGGAGCTGGTGAAGTAATTTCACTCGGACCTGGCGTCACACAATTTGCTGTGGGTGATCGGGTAGCGGGTACATTCTTTGCTGACTGGTCAGGCGGACGACGTACTAGAGAGGCCATGGCGACCGCTCGCGGTGGTGGCATCGACGGCATGCTCACAGAAATGATCGTGAGTCACGAAGCAGGACTCGTCACCATCCCTGATTACTTGAGTTTTGAAGAAGCCGCAACATTGCCCTGTGCTGCCGTTACAGCATGGCGGGCACTTTTTACAGAAGGCGATCTCGAACCGGGGGATACTGTGTTGCTGGAAGGCACAGGCGGTGTCTCAATTTTTGGTCTCCAACTTGCTTCCGCGGCTGGCGCAAACCCGATTATTACGAGTTCCAGTGACACAAAACTGGAACGGGTAAAACTCCTAGGCGCAACGGGCACCGTGAACTACCGTACAAACCCGGAGTGGCAAGAGGATGTACTCAATCTCACCGAAGGAGTAGGAGTCGATCACGTATTGGAAGTTGGGGGCCAACAAACACTCCACCGGGCTATTGAAACGCTCGCTTTTGATGGGCATGTGGCCATCATCGGTGGACTCTCCGGCCGAGCAGATGTGATCCCTCTCGGGCCGCTACCTGAAGGCGGCTCGGTAACTGACATTTTCGTGGGATCAAGAGAAGACTTTGAAGCTATGAACGAATTTCTGAGTGAGCATCAGCTCCGACCCGTAATTGATCGTGTTTTTTCATTTGAGGAAGCGCCGGCCGCCTACGCATACATGGCAAGCAACTCACACCTGGGCAAAATTGTGATCACACTTTAATACTTACGGACGGTATGCGTCTGGTGCGTTTTCGCTCGGTAGTTTTTCTCTGAGTTCAGCCTTCACTTCAGCGTAGCTTGGATCATCAGCCAGATTTATCCACTCGTTGGGGTCAGTCTCATGGTCGTAAAGTTCTTCACTGCCATCGTAGTAGCGAATATAGCGGAAGCGCTCATCCCTCACGGCAAGATTTTCGAATCCAAATGCTGAAATTGCCACACGGTCCCATGGAGCATCGGGATCTTCAAGTAGTGGCACCAAACTTACGCCCTCGAGATAACTAGGGGCCTCAAAACCCACAAGCTCTGTCAAGGTAGGAAAGATGTCAATCAGAGATACGGTTCGCGCGCTACGACTACCGGGAGTAGTCACACCAGGAGCGACGATAATCAATGGTACCCGCGTAGATTCCTCCCACAGAGTCTGCTTACGCCACCGGAGCTTCTCGCCTAAGTGCCAACCGTGATCCGACCATAGAACGATAATCGTGTCGTTAGTCCGGCCACTTCGATCTAGCGCATCGATTACCTGCCCGACCATAGCATCTGCGAAGCTTACACTTGCGAGATAAGCCTGCACGCCCTCTCTCCATTTATTTGCTGCGACGGTCCAGCGATGGATTTCCATCGGCGGCATAAAACTGGTCTCCATAAGATCTTGACCAACAACGGGAACATCGTCCAAATCACTCTCAAGTACAGAAGGGAGCTCAATATCTTCAAGCGGATGCATATCCAAATATTTCTGAGGAACATACCAGGGCAAATGTGGCCGATAGATCCCCATGGCAAAAAATCGAGACCCCTCATCAGTAGCAATAATCTGCTGCTCGGTCCATGCAGCAACCTGCCCGTCTCCCATAGCACGATCGTCAACCGCGACGGGTGCCCAATCAAAGTTTCGGCTTATTGGGTTACCGTTAGCCGGGCGCTGATAGGGTCCAACCTCGTCTGGAAGTTGTCGGTCTAATGAGGGGTAAAATGCATCCCAGGCAGTCGGATCGTTATACCCAAAAAAAGAAGACGTAGAGTACGTTGAGGAGTGGAAAATCTTTCCAGCTCCAAGAGTTCGGAAACCACGCTCACGAAAATACTTTGGCAGGGTTGGCAGCTGCGCGAGGCCCTCTACATCCAACCAGCTAGGGGAATTACCATAAATACCAGTCGTTGAGGGCAACAGGCCAAGCATTAACGAAGTACGAGAGGGATTGCACAATGCTGCAACTGAGTGTGCATTTGTAAACACAACACCACGTTCGGCAAGTGCATCAATGTTAGGAGTTTTCGCTTGTGGGTGCCCGCCCAACACACCAACCCAATCATTGAGATCGTCAATAGCTATGAAAAGAACATCAGGGTGGTTTTCATTTTGCGCGTAAGCGGAAACAACAGGCGACAAAATGATCAGCGTTGTCACAAGCAGTCTAAGCATGCCCCCAGCCTTTTCAATCTACAATGCCGATGGATTCTAACCGAATTGGTGACGCATAATTTGTGTCTAGAATATGCAACACTAATACTCAAGACTACTCCACGACACAGGAACAAAAAACGAATGGGATATCACATCGAATGTATCCTCCAGTGCGGGAATCATCTTGGAGAGGGGCCCGTATGGGATACCGATACTGGAGTCCTATGGTGGCTTGATGGTACTGGCCGCCGAGTTGGCAACCCATCCATCTGGCGCCTCGTACCCAAAAAAAAGAAGGTGTCCAACTGGTACCTAGATCAAGATGTCGGCGCACTTGCCGTCCGTGAGAATGGCAAGCTCGTGCTCGCCTTGAGTGATGGTTTTTACCTATTTGATCCTGACACAGATGACCTTGAGCTCATTACTCTGATAGAAACGGATCAGCCTCGCTCACGCCTGAATGACGGAAAAGTAGATCGCAAAGGACGATTTCTAGCAGGAGGTATGGATGACAAGGAAGAACTCGCGATTTGTGGTCTTTGGCGACTGGATCCTGACTTTTCAACCACTCTCATTGAAGATGGAATAATCTGTACAAACGGGCCCTGCTGGAGCCCCGACGACAAAACCTTTTATGTGGCCGACACATTTGTAGATGAGTTCTGGGCATACGATTACGACATAGACACAGGAACCGTATCCAACAAACGCATATTCGCAACCACTAAAGATGTCTCCGGCGTCCCTGATGGCTCTACGGTAGACTCTGAAGGATTTCTCTGGAATGCGGAGCTTATATCGGGCGATCTCGTACGCTACGACCCGGAGGGCAATGTGGAGCGTAAGATCAACCTTCCTGTATCCAACATCACTTCAGTCATGTTTGGTGGCGATAACCTGGACGAGATCTATGTGACTTCTATGGCAAGGGTGAAGCACCCTGCGGTTCACGACCGATTCCATGTCGAAACAAAACCCCAACCTGGCGCAGGCTCACTGTATCGTATTACAGGACTTGGCATTCGCGGTGTTCCAGAACCTCGATTTGCAGGATAAAGGACTACTATGTCATCTGAACGAAAAGTTATTGTTACCTGTGCCCCTACGGGGGCAATCCACACACCATCCATGTCCCCATATCTACCGGTTACACCGGATGAGATTGCTGAAGCAGCTATCGCCGCGGCCGAAGCCGGAGCAGCTATTCTGCATCTTCATGCTCGCGACCCCGATGACGGCCACCCCACCCAAGACCCAGATGTATTCCGCCAATTTCTGCCAACGATTAAAAACAACACTGATGCGGTTATCAATCTAACGAGCGGTGGCGCCCCGCACATGACCATAGAAGAAAGACTGCAACCAGCACTACAACTAAAACCAGAAATAGCTTCACTGAACATGGGCTCGATGAACTTTGGTCTTTACCCCATGCTAAATCGATTTAAGGAGTTTAAGTACTCCTGGGAATACGATTATTTAGATAAAAGCCGCGATTTGGTTTTTAAAAATACTTTCGCAGACATTGAATATATTTTGAACTCGTGTAGTGAAAATAAAACTCGCTTCGAATTCGAATGCTATGACATCTCACACCTCTATAATCTAGCCCATTTTCTTGGTCGCGAACTGGTTAAACCTCCGCTGTTTGTTCAGAGCGTAATGGGCATACTCGGCGGTATTGGCGCTCACCCGGATGACCTGGAGCATATGAATCGCACAGCGAATCGCCTACTCGGGGACAAGTACCAATGGTCTGTGCTGGGTGCTGGAAGAAACCAAATGGAAATCGCTCGCCAAGGAGCGAGCCTAGGTTCCCATGTACGGGTAGGCCTAGAGGATTCATTGTGGGTGGGGCCTGGCCAACTCGCCGAATCGAACGCTCAACAAGTCAAAATCGTACATGAAATTCTAAAAAATATGGGGCTGGAGATCGCGACACCCAGTGAGGCCCGCGAAATCCTGAGCCTCAAGGGTGCCGATCAGGTCGCGTTTTAAAGATACGAAAAGATATAGGGAAAGACTATCCCTACTTTAGATTGGTACGATTGAAGCACTCACGAGCAAGACGCTTTAGCTCGACGATCCACCTTCGGTGACCGCACAATCATAACGCCCAACTTCAACATCTGGCACCCAGTGAAAATACTTTGAAAGTTCAACGGGCTCGGTAAAATAACCCGGATTTGTGACAGTCATCGTGTAATCAAGGCGACCACCACTCTCGGTGGGTGCAAACTCCTCGACAACAATGGCATCTTCACTGAGAGGTATGCCCACAGTATTGAAATGCTGCCAGTCTATTTGGGTGGTCGTCACAACCAGCGTATCCCCATCCCATTGACCAGTGGAGAAACCCAACGGACTACGCACTGGATCACTGAGCGTACTAGCATCCATATGAATCGTACGAACAAGGTCATACTCCTCTATGCGTAGCAGTATCTGTTCGCCCTGATCCACAAATTCCACTGGGAAAGGTTGCTCCATAATAATGGGCATCCCCTTGGGCTGGCAGTTACGAATTGGACTGTCCTCATCTTGGTTCCACTCGGCAAGAGCTAATCGCGACGCTTGTGTTAACGGATAGTTTTCCAAGTGGAAGATCGGATCTAGTGTCTCTGGAAACAACATGGGAGATGCAAACGGTGAGCTCCACACCCGGAAGACACCGAGGTTATCGTTGACTTCTAAGGCCTCCGAAAATCCCGGACCAGACGTACCTAGCGGTTCCGTGGCCCAGCGCGGTGAACCTCCCGCAGTCATGACAACCTCCCGGCCATCTGGTAAAAGCAGATTATTGACAAACACTAACAAATCACCCCGCCGCGATGGATTGCCAGCTACCCGAACAGTCTCGCCGACCGAAATAAGTGTCTGCGAAATATCCATTCGACGCAGCGTACTAACTGAAGTGCTCTCAATGTCCCAAAGCTCCTCCCCGCCGTTCTCACCCCTGACACTGATGGTGAAGCCCACGTGGGGATTACGCCAAAAAACCCGGGTGATCTCCCCTTCCAACTCCGTAATCGCCTCCTCATTAAAATTAGCGGTCACACTATGATGCGCTGCTACCACAAATGGCAGCACAGACAGACCCATTAAGCTGCCGAGAATTCTGCCTTGTCTGCGCAAAAATATTTTCATGTTTTACATCCTACTCGTAACTCTCAATGCCAGGTAACTTCCATTGCGAAGAAATGATCGAAGACCTCACGTCCGGGATGATTCTGACCATTACGCTCTGGGCTACGTATATAGAAATCAAGTTGCTGTGCTGCGGGATTGACGCCACCAGCTTCGCCCGATTCTGGTTGTAACATAACCTCAAGGGTATCTCTGTGGCGCATGCCTTGGGTCACCATAAAATGAAGCTCATAATCTGCGTACAGCAGCTCGCCATTTAACGTAGCGTGCCCATAGCCCCAACCGGCAACAAAGAGCAGACTCTTTGGCCAGTTGGAATCTCCACACCCAGAATTGCCATGCTCAAAAAGATAAGCTGCCACACCACCATTTTGACATGGGGAAAACTCATGGATTCTATCCAACTCAACGATATATTGGCCTTCGGGTAACTCAAGCTCCGCTCGGAATGTGCCGATATTCTCAATCTCATCCACATCGAGAAAGACTACTCCCTCGACCAACCTCAAGTTAGAAGCATCATCACCCATATGGTCCCAGGGAGGGGGGTCATCAAGATTGCCGACTTGATATATTCGTTCACCCGTTATCACAAAACGCCCGTCGTACAGCTCGTGTTGTTCAGGGGCATATAGAACCATCTCGGTACCGGGTTGGACGCGCGGCCCGCGCTCCTCCTGTGCCGCAAGTAGTGGTGCCACTAGTAGCCCCACCATAGCAATGATTACCGACATCCTGATCCTCATAGATCACCTCCAACGCCTCAGCTTGTTTCATTACTCCTGATGCTTCTACCTGATTCTACTAGTCACGAGTTTCTTCCAAGCAACAAAATTAAAATCGGCGACGTCAGTCACTCCTCATCATCATCACCCACTATAGCGGTCGCTTTGATCTCGAGCATAATCTCTGGACGAGCAAATCCTACTACGGTAATTAGCGCACTCGAGGGGTAACGTCCTGACTCAAAATGTTCCTTACGGATCTCAACAAATGCATCACCGTTGCGAACATCATCAATATAAACTGTCATGGTCACAATATCTGACAGCGTACCGCCGAAGTGCTGCAATCGTTCATCTATAATGCGAAAAATCTCGCGTGCCTGACCTTCAAAATTGCCAGCCATGGAGTTGCCATCTGCATCGACAGTTGCAGTCTGGCCAGCCAACCAAATCGTCCTACCACCTTCCGTTGCGACCGCGCGCGAGAAGGCTCGCAACTCACCACGATCATCGATTATAAATTCTCGAACAACTGGGTCAGCAGCCCAAGACAGCGTAGCTAATATTGTGGTTGCAGCTATGAATAGTGATCCTAAGCCTCGTCGAAAAATTTTGTTGATTCTTCTGTTCCTCAGCATGATGTACCTCCACAGGTATCTCCCTATGAGGCTATCATAGACCCGAGTATTGCGGTGAACTGCGGCAAGTCATACAAAAAATTGTTACCGGGAAGGATTAGAACAATGACGACAAAGTACCTGAACTATGCGATGACTATGTTTATCTTCTTTTTCCTCGGTTGTGAGACAGAAACCGTTGTTGAACCCAACGTCATAACAACAGACGAGTCTTTTAACCTGGTGGAATCAACAATTCAGGAAATGCAGACCGCCATGGATGAAGGGCGCCTCACGGCACAGGGTCTTGTGCAGCAATACCTCACTCGCATTGCTCTTTATGAAAACCTGTTGAACGCTACTATTAGCGTGAACCCTAATGCGATGATAGTAGCTGAACAACTCGACCGCGAACGTGCTGAAGGACAGGTTCGAGGGCCCCTCCATGGGATTCCCATCGCTCTGAAGGACAATATTCATACGATTGATATGCCGACAACAGGCGGCGCGCTGGCTTTCGCGGAACTCACTCCACCCTATGATGCAACTTTAACCGAGAAACTACGAGAAGCCGGCGCGATTATCATCGCTAAAACAGTCATGACCGAGTTGGCGAATTGGGTGACCGGTGCGCCCTTAGACATGCCCGACAACTATAGCTCCCACGGCGGTTATGGGTTTAATCCTTATGATCCTCGCCGCGATCCTCGCCCTGGAATCGGAGATGGCATGCCAGTGCTTTCACCGGGTGGCTCAAGCTCGGGTATTGGCACCAGTGCTAACCTGTGGGCAGCTAATGTCGGCACAGAAACTTCCGGGTCTATCCTTTGGCCTTCAAACCAGAATATGTTGGTTGGCATCAAGCCTACAGTGGGACGCATTAGCCGCTATGGAATCATTCCCATTACCGCCGATCAGGATACGGCAGGACCTATGGCAAGAAACGTTACCGACGCTACCATTTTATTTGGCGTGCTGGAAAATATTGAGCCAGATCCCAACGACCCCGCAACCGGTCGATGTGAGCCGCCGACAGATGGTGACTACACAACATTTCTGGACGCTGACAGCCTACGCGGTGCACGCATCGGAATTCCACGCGCAGGTTTCGTGGAGCCTAATACCGTAGTAGGTACCGAAAACCCTCGCGGCGGGATCAGTTCTGCACAATTCGAATTGTTTGAGGAAGCAATCGCAATTCTAGAGGAAAGAGGGGCGGCCATTATCGATCCAGCAAATTTGCCTACGGTCCTCGATCCTGACCCAGAACGTAATCTTTTTCGATGGAATATCTGCGCGGGAGAAGATAAGACACGAGGCAACGATGAAGACTGCTCAATTGTATTCAAGTACGGCATGAAACGTGACTTTAATGCCTGGCTAGAATCTCTCGGCAGTATCGCTCCGGTAAGCTCGCTCACAGAGTTACGAGAATGGAATACAGAAAACGCACTACTCGGAACGATAAAGTACGAACAATCACTGCTCGATATCTCAGATGAGGTCGACCTAGATAGAGACCGTGCACGTTATGAAGCAGACCGTGAAAAAGATATCGAACTGGCGGGCACACATGGGATTGACGAGGCTATCGCTGAATATGATCTGGATGCACTCCTGTTTCCAATGAATCGGGGCTCAAACGTTGCCGCCAGACCAGGGTATCCATCTGTAATCATTCCTTTTGGCATGGTGACAAACCAACCAGAACCGGCATTTCCAGAAGGCTTCGAAGCCCGACCTGGGCCGTTTGGGGTCTCCTTTACAGGACTCGCCTGTAGCGAGCCTGAACTAATTGGGTTGGCCTACGCTTTTGAACAGGCGACCCAGCGGCGCACCGCGCCATCAAGCACACCCTGACGTAACGATTACGAACTGACTCGTGAATTCAACTGAAAATGAGAGGAATGATGCTAAACGCACCTCATCATTCGACGGCCAGGTGACAATGCACGCAGTTTGATGTCTGAGCGAAACGATCGATTTCATGAGCCAGGGAATCAAAGGGAATAAGCTCAGCATGGCAGGCACCGCAATTCTGCTGTTCCCCCATAACGACTCGGTGTACACGTTCAAAATGAGAATATCCGGGGCGCGCCTCGCTCACGAGCTCCGGCAATCTGTGGCATGTATCACAAACCTCGACATCTGACGGAGAGAACTCCGGAGGCTCAATCTCCTCTGAAATCATTTGTGGTCTTGTTGCACGCAACTCGCGCGACTCGCCAACATGCCGCAACAAGGTTCTTCCGGCCACACGACCGGTAAGCATAGCGGGACCTAAAAATGTGCCCTCCAGACCTGCCGAACCATTCACTCCGACAAATCCGGTTAGCTCACCAGAGGCATAGAGTCCTGGGATCACAGTACCGTCTTCGCGAACAACCTGCATCTGATGATCTACAGTTACACCGCCCATACTCTTTCGAGTCATTGGGAAAAATTGGATCGCATAGAAAGGTGGCTGATCAATCTTTGCTAACGGAGAAAGTTCATCATTACTCTCGAACCGGCCAAAGTCTTCATCTACACCCCTCTCAACCATAGAGTTGTAATGGACAACAGTTGATTCAAACTTATCCTGATCTTGACCTATTAACCCTGCAAGCTCCGCGAGTGATTCAGCTTGGGTGGTAAGTTCTGGATTATCAAGAATTTCTTCCCGAATCCGTTGATAATCATCCCAGCCGCTACCTGAAACGTAAAACCCTTCATTCTCATCGTCGTCAAAGATAGCCCAATAGGTAGATGGGGTTTGAGCAACGACGGCAGCCAAAATCGCCTTCGTATCATTGATCTCATTGACAAAACGCTCGCCCTTGGTATTTATCCATATGGATTCTGAGTGACGGGAGGCGAGAGCACGACCCTCTCCTGGATAGTGGGGATGTGGGAGCCCCCATGGATAATTCCACTGGTGATCCATGCGATGAAACCCTGCTCCAACATCAGCCGCAAGACCATGCCCCGAACCCTCTGAATTAAGACCTGAACCCACCAAGAGATCGCTAGGCTCGGCAAGGTGCGCAGGCCAGAACCGTCTAACCATCTCCATGTTACTTTGGAATCCGCCGGTAGCCAGCAATACCCGATCCGCACGGAGCTCGGCTGTGTTACCAGTCCTTAAGTCTTTTCCCTGTACGCCGACAACCTGCCCTCCATCTACCACTAACTGATTAATCTTAAAGTTCCATCGAAACGTCACGTTCGGATAACGCAGTACTTCACTGTAGATAGGTGTCACAAGCCCAAGGCCACGGCCTTCGGGGCGATGGAAGCGAGGTACGCTATTCCCAAAATGCAGATTAACACCCGACCACTGAACCCCGAGGGATTCCAACCATACTCCAAGCTCTGTTCCAGAATGCTGAGTGTAATAATCGACCCAATAGGGATCCGGATCCGTACCCCATTCAAAGAAATCCTCGGCTGCGATTTCTGGTGTGTCTACAATACCCAACTCGCGCTGCCGTGCAGAGCCAACGATCGCCACGCCACCACCAGACATCACCGCATGCCCGCCGAATACAGACCACATGTCAACTATCTGCACCCTCACTCCGCCTTGCGCCGCCTCCAGTGCTGCAGAAAGTCCAGATATGCCAGCGCCGACGATGATGACATCAGCCTCAGGCGACTCCTGGGCGAGGCCCAATGAATTAATGCCGAAATTAAAAGCAAATAGCAGTACGGCGAGTACGCTCGTGTGCGGTATGCGGTCCATGTCACCCCGACTGGTGTGTTTTTATTTTCATGAAGCTAGGACTGATATATTGAAACACCAGGGCGGGTTAAAATTCCGCCAACATGCTCTGCTCGAGCGCGGAAACCTCTCCTCGGCTACTCAGACGCGCCGGATAGCGCTTCGAGCGTCTCAAACAGTTCTTGAGGTGGCATGTAACCGCCGATGTGCGCGCCACTATCCGTGAGCACCGTTGGTGTTCCACGGACGCCCACAAGTTGGGCGAAATCGTAATGGCTAGCCACAGGAGTCGCATCACACGTGTCCTCTGGAAGCCCGCCACCCAATGTGGCTTCGGTGTACGCGGTGTTTCGATCCGAAGCACACCAGACTTTATCAGCCTTATCCCAAGAATCCGTGTCAGGCCCCGTTCTCGGGTACGATAAATACCGGACTGCAATGCCCAGGGCATTAATCTGATCCATCTCACGATGAAGCTGGCGGCAATACCCGCAATCAATGTCCGTAAATACAGTCACCGTATGTTTCAGGCTCTCCTGAGATGGGCTGAACACGATCATGGTTTCCGGATCGATCCTCTCCAGAACAGCTGTCCGAGCTACAGCTCGTCTTTGCTCCGTTAAATTTTGATTTGAACTCAAATCAAAAAGATCGCCTTGAATAAAGTAACGCCCATCATCGGAAACATAGGCTACGTTGGAACCCACAGCGATTTCAAACATACCGGGGATTGGAGAATCATAAATTTCCTGTGCCTCAATGCCGGGTAACGTTGCGGCCAGCTCTTCCTTACTCAATACACCGTTCTCGTCGGCCATAGAAACCATCGCCACTGAGGAAAAGAGACATAATGTCCATTTAGCTTGCACTGTGATCCCCCTTGAGAGACTGACTTAATCGGCTAACCGAGCCTCCGCCAATAGGCGATATCAGGACGCCGTGGGGTAATCCTAGCAGATCTGGCATCATGCCTGGAATGCTTATCCCCGGGGATGGTGTCTGGAGTGCAGCTCTTTCATGCGCTCCTGAGCAACGTGAGTGTAGATCTGGGTCGTTGAGACGTCACTGTGCCCTAACAGCAACTGTACAACCCGCAGATCAGCTCCATTGTTGAGCAAGTGGGTGGCGAAAGCATGCCGTACCGTGTGTGGGGAGAGCTTCTTACTGATACCAGCTTTCTTAGCGTAACGCTTGATGATGTACCAGAACGATTGGCGGGTCATGCGGTCGCCCCGGCGCGTTGGAAAAAGGTACTCGGTCTGGCGTTTTAACAAAATTTTCATGCGAGGGCCCTCAATAAACTCCTTGAGCCAGTTCTGAGCTTCATCGCCCAATGGAATGAGCCTTTCCCGATCACCTTTGCCAATGATTCGGAGCACGCCCTGATTCAGATTCACCTGAGATAGCTTGAGGTTAATTAGTTCGGAGACCCGCACGCCGGTTGCATAAAGCAACTCCAACATAGTCCTGTCTCGATGGCCTAAGGGGTTAGCAATAATCGGAGTGATAAGCAGCGCTTCAACCTCTTTCTCTGTTAAAGACTGAGGCAACGAACGGCCTATTTTTGGCATGGCGATCTGAGAGGTAGGATCCTCTGAAATAACTCTCTCACGCAAAAGATGGCGGAAGAAACGCCGAAAACTGGACAACTGTCGACCTGCGGACTGGGGTTTCACGCCACCATCAACCCGCCAGGATATGTACTCAAGAATATCTGCCGGAGTGGCATAAACTAAATCAACTTTACGACTCATCAAACGCTGATTAAGGGCAAGCAAATCTGCACGGTATGCTCCGAGAGTGTTTTCGGAGAGACCGCGTTCCGCCCAAATGGCGTCCAGGAAGCGGTCTATAACGATCCTTGGATCCTGCGAAAGATCCGTCCCGGTATTAGTAGACGTTTCGTGCAAAAAGTTGTTGGCCATTTTAATGTCGCGCACCCTTGTTAACAGCCAGCAGTACCCTGTTGACAGTATCTTCGCCGAATATTCGGTTGTAGTCTCTTATGAGTGGATGCTTAGACACAGGTTAAATCTATATACTTCAGTGCATTGGACTGTGAAAGATAGCTCCCCACACTATCACTACATAAGCTAAGTATCTCAATAGCCCCAGACTTACTGTGACCGACTTCACAAATAATTGGAACTATTAACATATGCAAACATTGGCCACAGAAAACTTCTCTAAGAAAACTTGATCGGGCGCACCGAAAACCTCTGCTTTGATATACCCATGAGTGTTACCACGATCCAAGCTCAATTAGTACGCCTTATATACGGGATTTATGCCTGGATTGCCCTGACCAGCGTCGCGATTCCGATGATGATCCTGCTGATTTTTATTCCAACACGGGTTGCCCGGCGCCAGGTGGCCCGCTGGTGCGCCCGGCTATTTTTCCTGCTTATAGGTAGCCCGGTACAACTCAAGGGCTCTCAGAAACCACTAGCCTCACCTTGCATTGTGATTGCCAATCACGCCAGCTACCTGGATGGAATGATCCTAACTGCTGCTTTGCCACCGAACTTTACGTTTCTGATTAAACATGAGATGGCCACACTCCCCCTGACAGGCTTTCTGTTAAGACGTATCGGCTCAGAGTTCGTAGACCGGAACAAAGACTCCCATAGAAAACAAGTTGTACGCCGTCTGTTTAGGGCCGCAGAAGAAGGAGATGCATTAGCATTCTTCCCCGAAGGAACATTTGACAGAACTCCTGGCTTGCGACGATTTCAGCTGGGAGCATTCAGCTCTGCCCGTCGGGCCAAACTACCACTCGTACCTATTGTAATTACAGGGTCCCGGGGCAAATTGCCAGCAACCTCCTGGATCTGCTCACCGGGACCTCTGTCGATTCGAGTCTGCGCACCTCTATACGCCAATGCATACACTTCGGTTCAGGAGTTGGTCCGTGCCTCCCGAAAGGAGATGCTTAAATGGCTTGGTGAACCTGATCTGGCGTCCGACGAAGAGATCTAATGGCAAAGCCTATCTGGAAACCGCCGGTTGAGCGCATCGCAAACAGCAACCTTCAACGCTTTTTAAGCGTGCACGCGAACAAACTGACATCACAAAACTATAAGGCTCTCTACGAGTGGAGTATCAACGAGCCCGCAGAGTTTTGGGAGGCTTGCTGGAAGTTCTGTGAAATTCGCTCAACGAAACCCTATAAAAGGGTCCTAACAGAGCCTAATAAAATGCCGGGTGCGCAGTGGTTTGAGGGCGCCTATCTTAGTTTCGTCGATAACATGATACGCGCTGAGCACGAAGGTACCGCAATTGTCTTTTACAGTGAGACGGGGGATCGCATTGAACTCAGCTGGGGGGAATTACGTCAACAGGTGGCGAGCGTCTCTCAAGCGCTAGAGTGTTTTGGCGTTGGCCCAGGTGATCGTGTTGTAGGACTCCTTCCTAACCGCCCCGAGGCAATAATTGCGATGCTGGCAACCGCAAACTTAGGTGCTATCTGGTCTTCCTGTTCCCCAGATTTCGGACCGAGTGGCGTACTGGATCGCTTCGGGCAAATCGAGCCTAAGGTCATGTTTGTGACCGATGTTTACTTCTATAACGGCAAAGCAATCGATTGTCTTCCCTGTGCAGCTCAAGTGTCTGGGCAACTCGACACACTGGAAGCGCTCATCGTTGTCCCTTATCAAAATGAAACACCAAATTTGACATGCCTGCCAGGCGCAAAACTTTACGCCGATCTCCTTCTAGGCACTACAAAACCGCATTATGAATCTTTCCCCTTTGCCCACCCCCTCTACATTATGTATTCCTCTGGCACAACGGGCATTCCAAAATGCATTGTTCATGGTGTCGGCGGAACACTAATTCAACATAAAAAGGAACATCTACTCCATTGCGATATTAAAGCAGGCGATGCCGTGTTCTACTTTACAACCACTGGTTGGATGATGTGGAACTGGCTAGTGTCAGCACTTGCAAGCGGTGCAAAAATTATACTGTTTGATGGCTCACCCTTTCACCCTGATCCCGGGATATTGTGGAGAATTGCCGAACGCGAACACCTTACACTCTTTGGAACCAGCGCCAAATATCTCAGTGCTTTGGAAAAAACTGGATACAAGCCGAGAGAGAATGTGGCGCTAGAAAACCTTAGCAGTGTGCTCTCTACTGGCTCGCCCTTGGCACCATCCAGCTACGACTTCGTTTATGAAAGCGTAAAGCAAGATCTACAACTTTCTTCAGTTGCAGGAGGCACAGATCTCATCTCATGTTTTGCAGTTGGGAACCCTACGCTCCCCGTATACCGTGGAGAGCTTCAGTGCCGTGGTCTTGGAATGCAGATGGAGATCTTTAACGATCAAGGGGAATCCATTCGCGGACAAAAGGGTGAGATGGTGTGCACAACTCCATTTCCCTCCATGCCGATCGGATTCTGGAATGATCCTGACAACGTGAAATACCATGCGGCTTATTTCGAGCGCTTCCCAAATGTCTGGTGCCATGGTGATTATGCGGAACTGACGAAACACGATGGCGTAATCATCCACGGCCGCTCCGATGCGGTACTTAACCCAGGGGGAGTGCGCATAGGAACTGCGGAAATCTATCGCATCGTCGAGCAATTTCAAGAGGTCTCTGAAAGCATTGTTGTCGGCCAGGAGTGGGATGGAGATGTCCGAATCGTTCTTTTTATCCGGTTACAAACCGGCTTCCAATTGGACGAACAATTAATGCGACGGATCCGTGACGCCATGCGACAACAAGCCAGCCCACGTCACGTACCAGCGAAAATTCTTGAGGTGCCTGACATCCCGAGAACCCGCAGCGGGAAAATTGTGGAAATAGCGGTCCAGCACGTAGTGCACAATCGCAGAGTACCCAATACCGATGCACTGGCAAATCCGAATGCGTTGGAGTTTTTCAAAAATCGGGTTGAGCTAAACGAATGAGCTCTTTCCTCACACATTACCAGCACCGTGTAGATACCGGGGAAATTTTGCCGGACCCTAGTCAAATAAAGGCGGTTCAGGCGCTTCAGGATGTTTATAACTCGATGATCCTGGCTGGTCCTCGACCGCGCCACAGTTGGCGCCGACATTTATCAAAACTATTGGGTTCTACTGCCGCTCCGACTCGCGGGGTGTATTTGTGGGGCGGTGTTGGACGTGGCAAAACGTTCCTAATGGATCTTTTCTACGACTGTCTACCCTTTGAGGATAAGCTCCGTGAACACTTCCATCGCTTTATGGGTGGTATACACGAAACGCTCAGAGAATTTCGCACACACCGAAACCCACTCCAGCTGACAGCAGATAGGTTGGCAGAGCAAACCCGTATTATTTGCTTTGATGAATTTTCCGTTACCGATATAGCGGATGCAATGATTCTCGGTACTCTTTTTGAGGCACTGTTCGAACGAGGGGTGACCCTTGTAGCAACCTCCAACACGAAGCCAGATAACTTATATAAAGAGGGGCTCCAAAGGCAACGCTTTCTGCGCGCAATCTCTCTGATCAAGCAACACACTTTCTCAGTAGAGATGAATGGCTTGCTGGACTACCGGTTACGTGTTCTGGAACGAGCCGATGTGTACCAGGAACCCATAAGAGAATCGGCGGATCAAAAACTGGCCGAATATTTCGAAGCTATAGCGCCAGACGAGGGTGAAAGAAATCTACATATTGAGATCCTCGGGCGGACGATTGAGGCAAAACGTGCGGCAGATGGGGTAGTTTGGTTCGATTTCCCACAGATTTGTGACGGCCCCCGCAGTCAGAACGACTACATTGAACTGTCCCGTTGTTATCAAACCGTACTCATATCAAATGTGCCCCAACTCACAAAGAATCTAGAAAATCAAGCGCGGAGATTTGTCGCTCTCGTGGATGAGTTCTACGACCGGCGCGTAAAATTGATTTTATCTGCAGCAACGCCCTTACAATCTCTTTACATCGGAGAGCGTCTAGGTCTTGAATTCCAGCGCACTCAAAGCCGACTAGAGGAAATGCAAAGCCGTAGCTACCTGGCTTCGCCCCATATTCCATAAAAAAACCAAACAAAGGTCTAAGTCGCCTAACATGGGCATTGATTAAAGTGCAGGACAGGGCTCAGAAGTTTTTCCCGCCTGTCATGATGCAGTAGATTGAGCGACTAGTTGATATAGAGGGCTGATGTCCGAACAATACCTCCACCATGACTAATAGCGATACTCAAAAAACGGGAACTCTTGTCCTGGTGCGACACGGCCAGAGTGAATGGAATCTCAAAAACCTGTTCACTGGCTGGACAGATGTGGATCTAACCAAGCAAGGAATTGAGGAAGCCCGCGCGGCCGGTCAACTCTTAAAAAGTGAAGGACTCACATTTGATCTTGCTTTCACGTCCGTGCTTACCCGTGCGGTTCGGACGCTGTGGCTGATTCTTGATGAGATGGACCTCATGTGGATTCCTGTAGAACGAGATTGGCGTTTGAACGAACGCCACTATGGTGAGCTCCAGGGGCTGAACAAAGCCGAAACCACCGCGCAGCATGGCGCCGAGCAGGTAAAGATCTGGCGCCGTAGCTATGACATACCACCGCCTGCGCTATCGGATGATGACAGCCGACACCCCAAAAACGATCATCGGTACCACGGGCTCGATGTTGCTCAACTGCCTGGCTCAGAATCTCTAAAAACTACGCTGGGTAGGGTGCGCCCGTGCTGGGAGGAGCTTATTGCGCCTAACCTCATAAAAGGGCGAAATGTGCTGATTGCCGCTCATGGGAATAGCTTGCGGGCTCTGGCCAAAATGCTGGAAGACATTTCAGAACAGTCAATCACAGAATTTAATATCCCGACGGGGGTGCCTCGGATCTACGAACTGAACATCAACCTGCAACCATTGCGAGCAGAATATCTTGGGGACAGCGCGGTCATCGCCGCTGCTGCTAAAGAAATTGCTAACCAGGCGAACTGAACAATGCTCTACGATTTAGGTAAGGATCGTGTTGAGACCGCTGGTGATCGTTACTTCGTTGCTCCGAATGCTGCAGTCATCGGGCAGGTAACTTTGGGAAAAGACTCAAGCGTCTGGTTTAGCTCGGTGCTCCGGGGTGACAATGACACCATTACTATTGGCGACCGATGTAATATTCAGGACAATTCCGTTTTTCATGTAGATGCTGGTGCTCCGATTGTTCTGGAAGACGAGGTGAGCATTGGCCACTCGGTAACTATTCATGGCTGTCACATTGGGGCCGGATCTCTGATCGGGATGGGTGCGACAATTCTCAACCACGCGATTATCGGTAAGTTTTGTATCGTGGGTGCACAAGCACTCGTTACCGAAAAAAAGGAGTTTCCGGACAGATCGATGATTCTTGGATCCCCTGCACGGAGAATTCGACAGGTTACAGACGAGGAAGTCGAATACATGCAATGGACCGTCGAACATTATGTGCTGCGCAGTCAGCGCTATCAAAAAGAACTCGCTTCCCGATAAATGATTATGCGCTGGAGACACAAAGCTTTGTGTCTTACCACTACTCAGACTCCGGCCAGATACGAATCAACCCCTCCTGAGCAGTCGAGGCAACAAGCGTTCCATCTGGCTTGAAAAATCGGCCCATTGCCAACCCTCTCGCCCCAGAAGCGTTGGGGCTCTCCATAGAATATAAGAGCCACTCGTCTACCCGAAACGCGCGATGAAACCACATGGCATGATCTAAACTTGCCATCTGAACATTACCTGCTTCCCAGCTAATCTGATGAGGCAGGGTTGTAGTCCCGAACAACTGGTAATCTGAAATATAAGCTAATAGATTGCGGTGCAAGTCCGGATCATCTGGTAACTCGTCAACCGTGCGAATCCATACGTGTTGTACAGGCTCTCTCGGTGCACGTGTAGTGGGATCCATAGGCTCTACAGGACGCATTTCAATAGGCCGTATACGTGTAAGAAACCGACGCATTTGTAGTGGTACGGTTTTGAGAACGTGCTCTGCAACATCACTCAAGTCCGCAACGTCGTCCGGACCTGGTACGTCCGGAATTTCCGCTTGGTGTTGTAACCCTTCTTCTGGCACCTGAAAAGAAGCCGCCATATTAAAGATAGGTCGACCATGCTGGACCGCAACTACGCGACGATTACTAAAACTCTTACCATCCCTGGCACAATCCACTTCATACAGGATTGGTGCTTTTACATCGCCCGGGCGCAAAAAATAAGCATGTAGCGAGTGAACATCTCGATCCTCAACTGTGTAATTTGCGGCCGTCAGAGCCTGGCCTAGTACTTGTCCACCGAACACCCGGCGGCTACCAATATCACGACTTTCGCCACGAAAAAAATTGTCTTCGACCTGCTCAAGTTCGAGCAGTTTCAGAAGATCCATCAGAATTGTCTGCATCAGTTCGTGTCTTCACGATTCAGGCGCGCGATTAAACTGGATGTATCCCAACGCTTACCACCCATATGAACCACATCCGCATAAAATTTGTCCACCAGCGTAGCGACAGGGAGCTCCGCACCATTCCGGTGTGCTTCTTCCAGACAGATACGGAGGTCTTTCCGCATCCACTCAACGGCAAACCCAAAATCGAATTCCCCTGCAATCATCGTTTGCCAACGATTATCCATCTGCCAAGACTGCGCTGCTCCCTTACAAATAACCTCTACGACCAGTTCAGGTTCGAGCTCTGCCCGCATGGCAAAATTCAATGCCTCAGATAAACCCTGGACAAGACCCGCAATAGCTATCTGATTCACCATCTTCGTAAGTTGGCCACAACCGGTGGGACCTATCAGCTGCACAGTTTTCGCATAAGACCGCATTAGCGGTTCTGCACGCTCAAAGCCATCTCTTTCGCCACCCACCATTACCGTTAAATTCCCGCCTTCAGCACCTGCCTGCCCTCCGGATACCGGGGCGTCCAAACAATGGATCCCCCGCGATTCTCCAGCCGCCGCAATCTCCCTAGCCATGTCAGCAGAAGCGGTTGTGTGATCCACGAATAGTGAGCCAGGCGACATCACGTCGATCACGCCCTGTTCAAGCACAACCTCTCGCAGATCCGGGTCATCGCCTAGGCAAGTGAATACGGCCTCGGCCTCAACCGCCGCATCAGACGCACTCGTGGTCCAGGTCCCACCATACTTATCGCACCAACGTTCAGCCTTCTCGGTAGTCCGATTGAAAACAGCAACTTCAAAACCTGACTGCCGTAGCCATCCCGCCATAGGAAACCCCATGACACCAAGACCGAGAAAAGCAACTTTTTTAATCAAGGGGAGCTCCGCGCCTTTGACCGAACCCGTAGACAATTCATCGTTACCTTAGCATCGCCGCTATGGAGTCAGCAAAATCACTCATATCGCTCGACCCCGCTAAGCTGCTCTGCCGAGACAGCGCCCAGAAATAGCTCAATAGCAGTTGGAGACGGATAACCTCGTCCAGTTGTACTTGGCTAAACGGTATAGACTCGGCATCGAAGTACATCTCGACTAAAAGGTTACGCTCGGCTGAATCGTAGTTGTTCATCCCCGCAAGGCTTGCAAGATCCAAAATCGGATGCGCGTAAAGCGCATATTCAAAATCTATAAGCCAAAGCTCTCCGTCATCGAGAATATTAGCTGCAACAAGATCATTGTGACAAAGAACGCTTGGAAGAAAGTTAGTCTCATACATACTTGCCAACTGTTGAAGCTCTCGGCCCCAACCTTGCTCTTCAGCACTCAAAACCCCACTACGATTCTTGTAACTCTTCGAACGAACCGCTTCTTCTAGATAGCATTCCGAAAAATTAATTGGATTAAATGGATTTAGCTTTGAACTGACTTCCACGCCATGAAGCAACCGGAGTGTCGTCGCAACTCGTTCAATATTCTCAGGGAGTCGCGCTTTTTCTGCAGTCCACGGCACAGCGTTTTCCATGTATTTCGTGATAAGGGCACCGATATCGGAGTCATGGAGAACAACATTGGGTGTAAGCCCAGCCTGAGCAACCGCTATCAACAAGCGTTCTTCAGAACCTATATCGAGGGTTTGAAATCGAGTTTCTTCGGTTTCGAGCTGGAAGCGAACTGCCCAGCTATTTGCATCATGGCTAACACGAAAACTCCGATTGCTGAGTCCGCCCGAAAGCGGCTCGACGAGCAAATCAGCGATATCAACGTTCAACAGGTTGCACAACCGAGCAATGATGTTCGACTCTAAACCTGTCTTAGACATGTCCACCCTGAATGCAGGATGAAGAGTTTTGATAATCACGCCACCAACTTCTGAAGCCAATAAAAATCAAAATGATATATAAGAAAAATAAGAGCGCTGTAAGATAAAGCTCACGAGCTACGTAGAGATAGATCGAAATACTGTCGATGACAAACCAATAGATCCAGTTCTCTAACACCTTCCGCGCCACCATATACGTTGCCAGAATGGCCGCTACAGTCGTAAATGAATCAACATATGGGAAGGCCGCTCCCGTGTGAGTCATCCCCCAACCTAATAGCATAGACACCCCGAAAATACCTATCAGGGCAATAAAGTGCTGACCAAAACTCCACATATGGATCCGCACACCAGAGCTCTTCTCACCCCCGTAGCGCCACTGACGCCAACCATAGATTGACATTGATGCGTAAAAGACCTGAAGGGCGGATTGCATGTACAAACTAGCCGCAAAAAATAAGCCCATATAAAGACAAGAGCTCAGTAGTTGCGCTGGCCAACACCAAATATTCTGCCGAATGGCTAGGACAAGATAGGCCACTGCTAAGGCAACGGCCGATATCTCCGTCACCGACAACACTTCGATTGTGGTCGGCAGATTATCGATCACCGAGTGCTGTGGAAAACATGATGCAATTAAATATCTGGCGAGTATTAAAAATCATAACTAGCCGTGACTCCAAAAACTCGAGGTGCGCCATACTGATAGTAGGTTTCGTTGATCCAACCCTTACGCGGATCATTCCCAAAATAAAGTCCGTGTACCGCATAATCTTTGTCAGTCAAATTGCGTCCCCAAAGTTGAAACTCAGTCCTGCCAATGCGATAGCGTAAACTCGCATTTAAAAGATCGTATCCACTTATTCTTTTCTCATGATAGTAGCCAAACCGACTCTCATCGCGCCCCTCCAACTCAATGCGAGCGCTCAGCCGCTCGTTAAATGCAATGCTGGCCCCTAAATGGTACTGCCATTGTGGCGACTTCGCCTGATCAATGTTTTTCCGAACTATGAAATTGCCCACATCTAGGTCATAGGTTGTGATTTGATCAATCTCAGTCTCCAGCCAACCGAGAGAGGAGAACAAACGCACTCGATCCGAAAATTGATAAGTTACCTCCACCTCTGCACCCCAATTGTTTCCGTCAACGTTATCTAAAAACCCGAGCCACAGATAATTCACACCATCGTACATCCAAGACTCAAGTTGTGCGTTCTCCCTATGCATGTGAAATAAAGCAGTGCGCAGAACTAACTGGTTATCGAGATAAGATCCCTTAAGCCCTATCTCTTTATTCAAAAGTGTCTCACTTCCCACATCCAACCTAGGTTGAATGAATGATTGGAAAATAGGTTGCATAGAAGGCAGGTTTGCACTGACCTCCGTATTAACGCCCCCAGCCTTGGAACCGCGGGATAGTGTCGCATACAGAAGAGAGCTGTCTGCGACTGAGTAGGTTAAAGTCAATTCACCGCTTTGAAGATCATCATCACTTGTGGAATTGAGGCCGATCGTATCCCGATAGCTATCACCAAAATCCTCGTAGCGTAGCCCAACAGTCAAACCCAGTCGGTCATTGATAATTGTATCTAGTTGACCGTAGATAGCTCGTCGATCTGTACCGTAGAAACTAAAAAAATCGCTGGAGGTTTGCCTATGTAAATCTTCATCCCGTTTCTGTACGTATGCTCCTAGCACGTACTGGGTATCACTTGAAGCACCCCACGAAAAATCCCCCAGGAAACGCACGTCCAGAGATATTTCATCCCTCTTTCTGAGGTAGTTATCCGTCGCGGAATAAAAATCCAAGACTGGATCGCACAATGTTCCGTCACAAATGCCGACAAATGTCCAATCCTCATCAAATCCATAGTCCAGATCGCTGTCCAGCCAGGTTGCTACTGCCTCCAAAGCCGCTGATTCTCCCAACTGCCACATCCCTCGAGCAGCCAGAGCCAGAGTCTCCTGATTATCGTGCCCAGGTTTATCTGACAGTGTGTTTCTGGAATTCTCGAGTGAGTAAGCGTCGTATCCGTTTTGGCCGTCAAAATAGAGCGCGGTCAAACCATAACTGGACTCGTCATTTGGATCGAACTCGATGCTCGCGCGAATTGATGTTTCATCGTATCCGTTAGTATCGTTTCGATTCAAAAATTGATTGTTGATATAACCGTCACCTTTATTTTGGTGCACCGCCAAACGTCCCGTTACAGCCTCACTCATTGGCCCGCTTATCACGCCTCTAGTGTGCCAACTACCATAATCCCCGACACCTATCTGCCCGTAGCCTTCAAATGACTCGGTCGGGCGGTTGCCGCGGATATTCACCATGCCGGCTAAAGCACTAGTTCCGAACCGCGTTCCTTGTGGTCCGCGAGCAACCTCTATCTGTTCAACGTCAAACAACATGCCCACATTAGCAGTCCCGCCCAAGTTGATGCCATCGACCATAATCCCCACAGCAGGAAAGTGCTTGGGATCGACGAACTGTTCCAGATCCCCAATCCCTCGAATCTGCACGAACCGGGCTCGAGAGGCACCGCTTGAATAACTAATGTTCGGTGAAGTGCTTAACACCGACTCCAGATGCTGAGCTGCACGATCATCGATAACATCCTCATTGATGACCGTAACACTCCCCGGGCTGTCCATTAGATCGTTCTCTCGAAACCCAGCCGTCACAACAATTTCTTCAAGGGCAGGAAGCGAAGTGCCCTGCTGCGCGAAAGTAAATGCTGGCCAACAGTTCATAGAAATGAATATTGCGCCGAGCACTCTGCTTCTCGGAAAACAATAAAAAACAATTGTCATCATGGCGGCTCTCCTCCGTGAAGAGATCCAGTCCGTATCGCGAGTGGGAATGCTTCGAAAAGTTTCCGTTCCTACGCCGGTACTAACCGGATCAGGTTCTCAGGGTTAGCTGACTTGTGGATCAGCTTCTCAGGCCTTTTAGAGCCACCCCTCGGTCGCTGCAGTTGGTATTTAACCCTTCTCTTTCAGTCGAGGCAAGAGTTCTGCGAAATTACATGGTCGTGTGCGATAGTCCAGCTGTAACGAAATTATTTTGTCCCAACCTGTAGCGCATGCGTTCGTCGACCCGGGAAGACAAAAGACATAGGTACCATTGGCCACACCAGCCAAACATCGAGATTGTAGACTTGAAGTACCGATCTCCTCATATGAAATTGCCCGGAATAGCTCACCAAACCCGTCGATTTTCTTCTTCAGTAATGGCTCGATTGCCTCCGGCGTCCCATCGCGCCCGGTCACCCCCGTGCCACCAGTAGAAATGATGACTTCGACCTTGTCGTCGGCGATCCACTGTGAAACTTGTCCACTGATCATTTGTAGGTCATCTTTGACTATCACCTTCTCATACAAGTAATGACCAGCCTCGGTTAGTCGCTGCGCAAGTAAAGCACCCGATCGATCGGTATTCTCATCTCGAGTATCGGATACGGTCAGTATCGCAATACCAAGTGGCACAAGCTCTCGTTTCTCTGTTTCCGACACGTCAATCTACCATTGCAGGATCTTGCTCATCTCGCAACCGTGTGTCTGGGATCGCAATTGCGTTGCATGCATGGGATGTATATGGCGAGTATTGAGAGGGGACTCAATTCGAACCAGATAAGGGGCGCAGTTGTTTGTCTAAAAATGCTTTTACCAATCCGGTGCGCCGCTCATCAGAAAACTGTTCTCCGCCGTGTGCGGCCCCATGTACCACCTCAAACTGGACTTGCAGAGTACGCTCCTTGTAAGCGTTGTGGAGTTCATGCGACTGATTTATAGGCATCTGAGGATCTTGATCTCCATGTAACAACAGCATTGGTGGATCAGTAGCGTCTACATGAAATACGGGACTAGCCAACCGCGCCAAACTCTCCTTCTCCTCCGGTTGGCCCCCTAACAGAAGATCCAAAGCGGGCACACGTACGCTGAGGCCATGTGGCGTTGATTGCTTTAATATCGTGGTTAGATTCGAGGCACCAAAATAACTCACGGTTGCTTGAACGTCAGATGACTGATCAAGATAGTTTCCGACCGTGCCTTCAAGGTTATCGTGTCCGTTTGTCGTACCCACTAACGCCACGAGATGCCCACCAGAAGATGTCCCTAGTATTCCAATACGCGAAGCGTCGTAACCAAGACTCGTGGCATTGCCACGCAAAAAACGAATAGCCGCCTTAATATCGTGAATCTGCGCTGGAAACATAGCGTCTCCGGAAAGTCTGAAGTCTACGCTCGCCATCGCGTAGCCCTGTTCCACAAATGCAGTGGTCAGCACGCGTTCTTTTGATCCACTCCGCCAAGCGCCTCCATGCACCCAAATCAGTAGAGGTGGGTTAGTAATGTCCATCGGTAGGTAAAGGTCCAACTTGAGATCATGTCCATTTACGGTTCCGTACAAAATATTGGCAGTCATCTCAAACTGCTGTTGGGCGGGAGCGTTCATCGCAACAATCAATGCCACACCAGTAGCCCACCAGCGGGCTGATCTCTGAATAACCGTCATGTTCCTTCCTCCCAACGATCGTTATCGTTTTTTATTGTCTCTAACCACGCATCGGCCTGCGACAGCATCTTCTGCTATGGCGTTTCGTTGAAAACAATTCTCGCTGCATCCCCAATTCTCTCAGCGCCCTCGCTAGGCCAATCCTGATACTGAGATTCCAATTCCCGTATTAGCAATCCAGTAACTTCATCGACAGAGTGCCCCTGATTTTTAAGCTCGCCAACCCGCGACTGTAGCGTGGCAAAAAACTCATCATAAACCCGAATCACAGCGTCGCCACCCATAGGGCCGTGGCTGGGCACTACGATTTCAATGTCCGAAAAATAATCAATTTCCATGAGTGTCTTCAATGACTCCCGCCATACTCTGGCACTGGAAGAAGGGCTTGAAAACCTTGGATACCGGCGCATCGCGATATCTCCTGAGAACAGGACTCCATCCTCTTCAACGAAAAATGCCGTATCACCCCGGGTGTGGGCCGGTCCTACTGCGTACATGCGAACGGTCACTCCACCAAGATCTAAAGTGTATTGGTTATCAAAATATACGTCGGCCTGCCTGAAATCTACACCCTCTAAAAGCTCCGCCATAACCGCCGACATACTAGAAAATCGTTCCGCATGTGATAAACGAAATTCATCAAGATCCTGCTGCTGATCACGGGAACGAATCATCACGGCACTGGACGGAAATGCCTCCGCACCAAGATCATGCTCGGAGTGATAATGTGTGGAGGCGATGTATAGTTCATCGTTATTGCTGACCTTATTCGTTTCCCCAAGTACGATCTCGCCGTTCTGTAACCCGAGCCCGGTATCAATAACCAGAGTGGCCCTCTCCCCAACGACAATACCTACGTTAGGTACGAACCCGACATCGTTATCAAGTATTACGTAGACATGATCTGATACCTTCAGCATCTCATCCTGAGCAATTAAAGGTACCGGGGTAGCAACATCGGGAGCCTGAGCCCACCCTCCGACCAGCCATCCGGTACTCAAAAGTAGCCCTAAGAACAGTTCAACAAGTTTCCGGCTGATATTCACGGGAAAGACCTCTATAAAATATGGACTCGGTATTATTTTGACAAAAAAAACGCAACTGCTACTAGAACATTCATAGGTCATTTCGCTCCCAAACACAGTTGTATGGTCTTAGCTCTTCGTTAGGCTCCCACACCCAGTGCCTTTCCAATAGGACTGGTTCCGTGAAAATGTTTGAATCTGTGACTGTGATTGTATAGTTCAAGATACTTCCGTCCGAGTTTGGAGTGAATCGCTCAATAAACTCAACCAACTCTGTCTGGGAGACTCCGCTTTGATCAAACCATGGCCAGTTAACGCTTGTTGTTACCACCACCAGCGTCCCATTTTCCCAATGACCAACTGAATAACCCATGGAAGTTCGATTCCCATCAATAGGACCGGTATCCGATGTCATATGGATTCGGCGAACAGAATCCTGCTCCTCCAGGTACAAAACAATATCTCCACCCTCTTGGACAAACTGCATGGGAGTGCCTAGATCCATAATTGCAGGCATACCCGTTTCGCACCGAATGTATGGATTATCAGCGACCCTATCCCAGCTAGCCTGAGCTACTTGAGCCTGCTCCGTTAGTGGATAACTGTCCTTCCACAAAGATCTACCGGTTCCCTGTATCCCATAATTCGAGCGATCGCGTCCCCAGACCCGGAAAATTCCTTCCCCATTGGATGGCAAATCCTCAGTGGATATTGGAGTTGGATCACGTGTGACTAAATTAACGACCCGATCTGCTGCCCACCGCGGTTGGGCGAAATTGTCGGCTACCAACTCTCGCCCGTCGGCGAGAAGAATATTTGTCGAAAACACAGCATTTCGATTTCGCCGTCCTCGGAAGCCGGCGACCTGAATATGCTCGCCTACTTGAAACATGTCTTCATCTAAACCGGCCCGAAGAAATTGACTGGCTCCTCTGGCATCGACCAACCAAAGAACCTCTTCTCCGTCTTCATCTGTTGCTAGAACTGTAATTTCAGTGTGAGGGTTACGCCACGCAACCTCGCTTATCTCACCTGAGATCTCGGTTACTTCATTTCTATCAAAATGTAAATTCGGCGAATGGTGAGCAACTGCATTAACTGAAAACCCCACTCCGATAAAAAAAAGTCTAATGTAGGCCACTATGAGACTCTCCAAAGTAACTCTTTGTCCGACGAAGATTCCATCAAGAAGACTCTTTTCCTTCTCTACAGCATTCACTCTATTTCTCACCCTCATTATGGCGAGTTTCACTATAAGTTTTATAGAAATTGAAACCTACTAACGCCAATCAGTGCTATTCCTTAGACCCCTTGCAATCACGGCTTGACCGCTATCATCTGCAATTCCACCTGAGCGTCAACATTCAACGCGGCAACCTGAACTGTGGCTCTCGCTGGAGGGTCCTGTGGGAAAAATTCTCTGTACACCGCATTAAATTCCGGGAAGCTATTGATATCGGTGATAAAGGCCGTGACTGTAACAACATTTTCAAGTGTCATGTCCGCTGCACTCAAAACCTCTTGTATATTGGCAATCACCTGACGTGTCTCAGCTTCGATACCACCTTCAACCAACTCGGTCGTCGTTGGATCACGTCCAAGATGTCCAGAAATATACAGCGTATCTCCAACTAGAATTCCGGGACTGTAAGGAAACCCAAAATATGGGTAGTTCTCAGGACTAATGACAGTGCGTGCAGTCTGCGCCGAAGATGTTGTAACCTGAATTCCAAAAATAAGTCCTGACAAAAAAAGCAGGATTGCTATGCCTATGAAGCTATTTTTTTTCATAACGCTCTCCGTTTCTATAACCATCTAATCATTACTTAAATTATCAATCACCAAATGCTAGTTTTGCTCATAAACATCATGCATCCGTGATGGCTAACAAATCTATCTCAACTAAAAAATCTGGGTCGGCCAGACGTGTAACACCAACTAATGTCGTCGGCGGTGGTTTTTCCGGATCTCCAAACTGAGGAGCGTCGGGTCCGCGAGTCTTTCTTTTAAACTCATCCACATCTAGAACAAAGATGCGCTTAAAAACAACGTCATCCCAACTAGCGCCTGCCGCTTCGAGCTGTATCTCCAGATTCTCCATCACATTGACATATTGGGCGCGGTAATCACCGGGTGCAACGGGCTCATAGTTTTCATCCGAAGGAGTTTGTCCGGCCACAAAGACCAGCTTAATAGGCTCCTTAACTGTGACAACCCGCGTAAAAGCGGGATGCTTATAGATACCATCCGGATTGATGTGCTTGATTTCCACTGCAAGACTCCTCGGGTGGTCTACGCCACCTAATTCTTAATCTGGACTCTAAACCAAGATAGATTTGGTGCCTATTAAAGAATTCTTCTTTTGACTATTGAGGCAGGAAACGCCTCGTTGCCTCCAAATCGCAATTAAACTGGGACAATTCGATATGCGGGGAATGAACCAATTCCCTGGTGTGAATCATCGGTTCAGCTATGTACTCTGGATCCTCAAGCATAAACTCGACAACAACCCGCGTACCGTCCTCAGTCAACCGATACCGCTCGACCACATGCTTCTGAGCGCCTGATGGAACACCGTTTTGATAAGGCGACCGATGATCTGTGAAGTTCCGAGTGTCCACAACCAGTGTATCTCCTTCCCACCAGCCAATTGAATGCCCCGCATGTGTGCGCTCACCGCCATTTGGGTGCTGGCGACCATCCATATACACCGTTCGGTCTTCATCGAAATACTCACTCCGAATTCCGACCGTCTCTTCATCTTCGCTAATCTGGATCTCAAGTGGATATAGGTTTGTGACAACGATGGTGGCTGGTGTTGGCAACCCAATACAACTTGCTCCAGGGTTTTGCTCAGAAATCTCTGAGTACGACGCCTGAGCGGTCTGCCCTTTCTCCGTAAGCCTAAGAAGGGCCGTAAAAAGCCCATCAAGTCCCCCTGGGTAACCTACGAGCTTTGAAACATCCGCCATCCATATGCCCTCTAGAGTTGAAGTGTTTACCGTCACCTCTGGTTCTCTCAAAAGTGGCTCCCCAGTAGCCGCATCGAATGAGGTGGGCAGTCCGATTCCTCCCTCCTTCTCAATAGAATCCAACAACCCGTAAGGCCTCCCATTGCGCGCAACGTGCGCTCCAACTGTGACTGCATCACCTATCGATAACGATTCTCTTGTCCAACCCATGCGGGTAACCACGATTGTAGAACCCATCTGTAGCGTCCACTCTGTCCCGTCCACGGTCCCGACTGTTATATAGACATGGGGATTTTGCCAATCAAATTCGGTAACTGTCCCTTCAAAAGTCACGACTGCATCCATGTCGAGGCCAAAGTCACTATGATGGCTAAACACGGGTGAGGCGAATGCAACAGCTACCGCTGTAATGGCCAGGGCATGTTTCACAATATATTCCACTTCTTTTGAAACAATTCTATCGATATTTCCTTACTGAAGCCTGGTGCTGACTATCAAACCATCGCTAATCTGTAAGAAAGTTATAGCCAACGCGTTACACAATACGCATCTGCGTTTTGATGCAGTATGCCTCCTGCAACGGGATATGCGGGAGGAACCGCATTGCCTGATTGGTGAAATTTGGGAAGGTCTTCGGGACGGCGACCTGAGAAAGAGCACGGGGCAAGAGATCACTAGTCGTCGTAGTCCTCCCCGTCGTCCTCCGCGTAAATGAACCCGTCGGATTTGCGTTCCAGGACTCGTACGTAGAGTGTATTTGGTTCGCGCCGTGACGGTCTGCCGGTCACGATGAGCTCATCGCCCGGTTGGAACGTTGAGCGAGAGAAACCAGCCTCGACCATTTCCCAACGGTCGTCCAACACCAGCATCCATTCTTCTCCTTCTCCCTCATCTGCTAGCTCGGTTGCCGTGAGAAAGGGGTGCGGATTGATAAAACGAAACTCCTTGGTTACTGCGGAGAGTGTAATGGACGCGCTGGAAGTAAAATCGGCATCAATCGAGTGGTGCGCCCAAGCGGCCCCGACATACGTACAGAAAACTGCTACGGTCAGGTGCTTAATCATTGACGGTCCTTCATTTGATTCCCCGTCCGCTTACCCATGGTATCACGCGAGATACTAGAGTCAGGAACCCCAAAAAAGTCTTTTATAATCAACGGTTATCCACGACTATGCGGCCGGTTTTGATTACGACCTGAATATTGAACACGCTCTCGATATCGGCTAGTGGATTGCCATCGAGAATCAGAATATCCGCGAACTTGCCCCTGTCCAGCGTGCCAAGTGCGTCGTCGCGGCGTGCGGCCAGGGCGGCGTTCTTCGTCAGAATCGTGAAGGTTTCTTCATCAGAAAAGGACTGTCCGAGGGCATCCAGCTCGCGGCGCAGCGCCTCCTGCGGGGGGAAGTCGGAGTCAGTGCCAAAACCGTAGATAATGCCAGCATCCCAAAGCTCTCTCGCGTTCGCTGGGGCTGGCGAGTCGGGGTCGACCGAGGTAATTGCGCCGAGCGTCGACGTCATAACCACGCCATACTCGGCATTGTCGCGGCCAGCTTCGACGATGTTTGAAGCCGTTCCCGGGCTCAGACGGCCTATGTGTGGGGTACGGGTAAGGTAACCACTGCCACCTCGCAAAGCGGCGATCGCATCCCCGACGGACTTTATGTGGGCAATAGTCAGAAGGCCCTGTTCATTCGCCTCATCTCTTGCGACAGACAGGACCTCCTGTTCACGCCCGCTTGGCGTTGTGCGCACGGTCGAGGCGATCCCGTCGAGGCCTGCCAAGGCCAGGTCTCGCACTGCTTGGCGAGTTTGCTCCTCGGGTACTGCGCCTCCCGTAACGCTTGTGAGCGACACGGAACCCGTCACCAGCAGTCGCGGTCCCTCGATCTCACGGGATTCCAACCGGTCGCGCAGCTCCAGTATGTGCTCGAGTGAATCATCTGTGGTCACTAGTGTGGTGAAGCCTGTTTCGAGGTACCTCTGCATATGCTGGGGGGCCTGTTCCAGCCATTCGTCGGGATTACCCTGTATCACCTGACGGTGAGCGTCGGTGAATGCCGGGATAACGGTTAATCCCTCAGCGTCCAGTATGGGAAAGTCTGAGGTGCTTGCGTCCTCTTCATAGGCCGAGATTCGACCATTACGAATAACGAGTGTGCCGCTTTCGACCCTGCCGCCGTTGCCGTCCAGAATTCGCCCATTGCGTATCAGGAGGTTCTGGCCACTAGCGCTCTGAACCAAACAGAGACTCAAAAGGATCGTCAGGCTCGTTAGAATCCTCGTCTTCATCTACTCCGCTCGCTTTTTCACCGTTAACTATACCAAGATAGATTGGGTGCCTATAAAGAATTCTTCTTCGATCTCGACCGTGAAGTAAACGTGCGGATTTCGCCAACTGTACTCAGTGACTACCCCCTCAATGTTCACAATCGAATTGATGTCGATTGCGGCGTCACTGTGGTGCCCAGAGGCGGTCCCGGCGACCAAGGCGCCTGCGGCAAGAATTGCCATGGATCTCACAAGCATTCCCCCCCCCAGCTATTTCTCAAATCCATTCTAGCGATATTTCCTTACTAAAGTCTGGTGCTAACTATCAAACCATCGCTAATCCGTAAGAAAGTGATACATGCCAAGAACATTTTCATCGACCCAGTCAAACCCTTCCCAATCACTGTATTCTTCCATCCTGATATTTTGCTGCATCTCCTCAAGCGTCTGGCCGTTAGCAATCCCTACAGCCACTGCATCCTGGAGTTTCTCTAAGTACTCTTTCCATGCCGTAACATCCTCCCAAGTACCTACTGGGCCATGACCGGTAGCAACAAACTCGAACTCTTTTGCCAAATCCTCCGTTTCTCTAATTGCAGCCATCCATTCTTCAAATCTCCCAAGTTCGTAATCCATTTCTCGGTTTGGAAGCCGCTGCGAGACATAATCAACAATTAGCATCACATCGTCGTCTAGAAACGTAATCAGGCTGGTATCACTCGAATGATTTATTCTGCCAACCCAAGTCATGTTCACCCGTTTACCGCCTAAACTGATCTGCATCTCATTTGTGTATCTAATATCAGGGGAGCGAACAAAGCTCAGTGGTCCACGCACAACTTCTGCACCACTGAGGACGCCATCCTGGTTCGCGTCGAACCCCTCGAATTGACTTTGTCTTGAACCGGGGAAACGTTGGAAGTCTGCTGGCGCCTCACTTTGCTCAATCACGCCATTACCGTTGGCATCTAGTGCTGCCACAGGTTCATACTGCCCGACTACTTGTGACAACCTTGTAGAGGCCGGCGGCATTGCCAAATATGAGAGCATGTTGGAGTGCCCCACAAACTGGGCTGTGTCCGCAAAAACATCGCCACCAGAAGCATGGTCCCAGTGGTAATGACTATAAACAACGTATCTGACCGGAACCCCGAAACGGGCATCAAGCTCATCCTTTAGCCACGTCGCAAACTCCAGACTGAGCGGATCCGCAAGAATAATGCCTTCCGGGGTAACCAGAAACACAGTTCCATGTCTATTAGCCGAGGCTCTGTAAACTCCACCGCTAATGTGGCTAATCGTCCGAACCGGCTCCTCTGTAATCGACGAACGCCGCAACTCAGGCATCTGCCCGAACACCTCGGCTACGAATACTAGTGCTGTGACTAACCCCACAGAAATTCTGCTTGCCGTACTACTAAGCATCCAGCTCTCCCTCAAAAGCATTTTGTTATAAAAATATTAGCCGTCTCTCATCCACCTAATTCTTTCGCGCGGTAGTACGATACTGCCTCGTAAGCGATCAAAACGTTGCCAGAGCGTTGAAGGGACCGGCCGTTCCTCCTGGGACTTTCGTGATTTGCCAGGAAACCATGAACTCCCAACGCTGTCTCTGCCGCGCTTCTCTAGCAACATCTTCAAGATACCCGTTATCGACAAGCGGCAATCCGATAATAACCTGCGTGATCTGGTGAACCGGGCGACGTAGGCCCTCAACACCCGACGGTTGAACGTCATTCACAGCATCGCCCACAAGAATGGCCACTCCTCGCTCTTTAAGCCACGGCAGCACTGATGCATGAAGTCCAGCGCCTTGTTCCGCGTAATCCCATGGTCCGTCTTGTTCGCGTTTAGCCCAACGACCCGTGCGAACTAAGAGTGCGTCTCCGCTACTTATCGTGATACCAGCAAATTCCTCCCACTCCTCAAGGTCGGATACGTAGATAGGTGTGCTGGGTTCAAGCCAAGAAGAACCCATAAGCAATGGTATATCTACAAGAATGCCGCGAGTAACATACCCAGGGCCCATCCGATCAATAGCTAGATCTTTACACCCTTGCTCGTCTAGATTCTGCGGGTAACCGTTAAATATCACTTCCTCCCCATTTCGTTCAGTACGGTAGTGACATAAAGCATCCATGTGTGAAAGCTGCCCGTCGTGGAGTGAGAAACTCACTGCATCCAGAGCAAAAAGCACTTCTCCAGTGTTAGGATCTACCCGCGTCATCCAGTGTCTGGTTGGAGCGAATGTTTGGCTGTCAATTGCTTCCTCCTCACTCACGAAATGTCCTAATGATACCGAGACGCCGTCTCGCACCAGACGAGTTGCGGCTACCGCCTTCTCGGGAGTGATGAGATTCAACGTGCCACGCTGATCTTCTGGGCCCCAACGACCCCAATTAGAAAGCAATGATTCCCACTGTTCTATGCGCCCTAATGTAACCAGAACAGAAGGGTCCTGCGTCGACGGGTGAACCTGAGGATGTTCCGCTAATCGTGTCGTCTGAGCATCAGCCGCTCCCAACATAAAAAATGTCGCAAATAAAATGCCTAGATGCGAGATGACTGTGATACCTTTCATGGAAGCTACCTCCTCCCAAAACTGTTTAGCGAGGCGAGAACTAATCATTATATCTGGGGGAGAATAATGAAGAGAATCGGCGTCAGCGAAACTATAGCAACACAAGAACATATTGTCGTTGCGTCTGCTTTTTTTGTTCTGGTCACTGCCGTACCCTCAAACGCACATCACTCGATATCAAGGCACTATCATCGGAATCAAAGCGTCACATTAGAAGGTATCGTCACCGAAGTTGTGTTTCAGAATCCGCACGCTAGTATCCATCTCGAAGTCCAGGATGATTCTGAAGAAGCTACGGTGTGGATACTTGAGTGGGATGATATTAGTGACTTACGGCGACAAGACGTCAGTTCCGACACGATCCGCATCGGTGATGAGGTAATCATCACTGGGAATCCCGCCAGAGAGGCAACAAATTCTCTTTACATAAAAACAATATACCGGCCCGCTGACGGGCTTAAATATTTCGACGACTGATGCAGTTGATCAAACTAATTGCTCAATAAACATCCTAATAACCGTAAGTGCGAAAAATCGCGCTTGGAGTAATGCCATGAAACGAAGAGATTTTTTAAGAAGAGCCACAGTAGCCTCCGGTGCAGCAGGTATCTCTGGTCTGGCTGTCCCAGCAGTGGCGCAAGCTCGGCGCGAACTGACTATCATCACAGACGGTAGCCCAACCGGAGGACGGGAAACCAGTCTATTCACCGGTGAACCAACGACCCGTCTTTTCCGTTGGATTGAGAGAGCCACCAATGGCGAGATTATCTTCCGCTTCTACGAGAGTGAGGATGAACTTCCTGAGGATGTCGAGTTCGAGATCGCTATGACCGGCCAGGCAGATGGGTATTACGCCGGAGAGTACCATTGGAACGCTCACCACATACTGTATCGACTCTTTGGCGGAAGCATGCCTATGGGCCTAAGCATGGAGGAGTTCCTCGGCTGGTTCTATCACGGTGAAGGAGAAGCTATGTGGAACGAACTCGGGGCACAATTCAATATCAAACCGTTCATGAGCGATACCGTCGGCACTCAGGTCGTGGGTTGGTTCACCGAAGAAGTTCGATCGCTTGAAGACTTCGAAGGGAAAAATATGCATATGCCCGCCGTCATGGGACAAATCATGGAACAACTTGGAGCAAACGTTGGCGATTATGAAACCTCGGTTATCATGTCTGGATTACGCGACGGCAGTATGTATGCGGTGGAACGGTCAGGACCAGCAAATGATATGCGTTTTGGCTTCCACGAATATGCAAAATTTTTGTATGCATCCGTGCTTCACGAACCACATAGCTTCAGCGCGCTTGGCTTCAACCTAGAGACTTGGAACAGTCTTACTGCAGATCAGCAACGGATCATTCGAGAAATCTCGATGGCACACCACAGCTACGCATTAGCTGAGTCAACAGCCCGAAACGCTGCTGCCATGCGTACACTTCAGACAGAACATGGCGTACAAATAATGCAATTTCCAGAAGACGTTATGATCCGTATGTCCGAATTATCCGGAGACTTCGTACGTGAGATGGCGGCCACAGATGCCTTTTCTAAGAGAGTTGTCGACTCCTACGTCTCGTATCGTAACGAAGCACTCGATTGGTCAGAAGCTACAACTGGGAAATTCGTCGAAACCCGCCGATTGCCGTTTCGGTATTACCCATAATAGTTGGAGCATGAGCAGATTCGGTTGATCTAAAGATCAGTATCTGATCATCGATAGCATCGGCACAGCGGCGTGAATGTCGAGCCTATTCTGCTGCTGAGCCTTCATCGTATTCAAGTAATGCTCGTTCGAACTCCTCGAAAATTGCATCGTCGAGACATATATTCTCCTCAAGACGCCAACTTACAGTGTCGAAAACTCTGCGTGCTGTCCACGGCTCGGTATAGGCCACTGGATCTTGAACGGTGATATCGATCGTCAACTCGTTATCATTACTACGTCGAATACGCTCCACCAAACGCAGCTGATCACTGTGAGGTAGCCCACGACGATCAAGCCATGTCTTATCATTGAAATTTCTGGTCTCCACAACAAGAGTATCCCCCTCCCAGTGCCCCACTGATTCCCCCATCCATGAAGGAGGTCTGCCTTGGCGATGTTCGCGTCCATCTACAAAAACGTGCCGCACGATATGTTGGTACTCATAGACAATCATTACTCGATCAGGTGTCTGGACAATTTCGAAAGGTGAAGGATGGGCGTAGATTCTCGGTGTGCCGGGAGGTAAGCACTGGTAAACAGGGTCGTTCGTCTCAGCAACAGCGACTCCACGGGGGCCAAAGGTGGGTCTTGTTACTTCAAACCGCTCACTTGCCCAAGCTGTCATGGACGGCGGCTCCTCTGTAAATGCGTAATTTTGATAGGAGGCATTGTAGCGACGCATCCAGACACCACTCAGGTCCACACCCGAATCCATCTCCGAAGAACGGGTAGGTGTTCCCTCTAATGCAACTTCAACTCTTCCGCCACCTTCATTTCCACCGAGTAGAACTCTACCGTCTGCATTCACGACCCTACGAAGACGCATGGATGGGGCTCCGTTTCTAGCAACATTGCCCATAACTTCAAGCGCGTCCCCAGGTTGTAGCGTTTCAGTTGTCCAACTAACATTGTTGCTGGCCCCACCACCACCCACACCACGGGTTAGTCGATTTGGGTTAGTCAATTCTCCTGACCACTCAACGCTCTCACCGTTTTCTCCTTGTACGGAGAAGTAGATCAGCACATGCGGAAACACAAACTGAAACCTTGTGACCTGACCGCGTAGAGTGGTTGTCTCCCCAGCCGCCTCATACAGAGACCCTCCATGATGTGCGGACAGACTCATGCTTGCGAGAAACGTCCCAGAAACGAAAAGATTCGCTAAACGTCTTACCCTCACCTAAATCTCTCCTTCTTCAGCCCTCTAGACATGGGTTAACCGAGAGTCTACCCCATGACGCGCCAGCCTAGAATGCGCAGGGTCAGTTGGGACACCCTTAAGGTAGCGAGCTAAGCACACGGCGTCCTCCTGCCCTGCGTAGTATCCCATCCGGAGACCAGTCTCTATAAAACACTGCTTTCTGTAAAAGGCCCTCGCGTTGGAATTACTCGCGCGCACCTCCAAGCGAATAGAGAGTGTCCCAGCTATTTGGGCGGAGGATTTGATCCAACCAAGCAAATCGCGGCCGACCCCTTGGCGCTGGTACGCAGGCCTGACAGCAAGAAGATTTATACGAGTATGGTCATTCCAGAATTCGGCAGCGGCGAAGCCAATTGGCAGACGCCCATCTCGTGCTACTAGAACCACACTATCAGGATCAAAAATGGATCTTGCAATCTGACACTCAGTCCATGTCCACGGGAGCCCGTGTTCAATCAACTCTCGAGACATAGCTGCAATCGCCGACATGTCTCCCCGCCGCGCGCGACCTAATCTGATACTCATTGATCTCCGTGTCACTTTCTATAGTGATACTGAATACAAGATGGATTAGGCCATTCTGTCGTGCACCTGATAAGTAAGGCAAGCTTCCTCGATGCTTTTTATCGTTGCGCTGCTTACACAGAGCTTCTTTACCGTTTCTCGTCATAGAGCATGCGTTATAGTTCCCATATGATCGACTCAGGCCGTCATCAACCGAGCGGCCTCTGGAGCCTAGTTCTAGCGGCCGGAGGTTCCAGTCGACTAGGAACACCAAAGCAACTGCTACAGATTCACGCTCAACCACTACTGTGTCGCGCCATCATGGCTGCCGAAAACAATACGCCCAACCGGGTATTGGTTGTGCTTGGTGCTCACGCCTTGAAACTAAGACTGCTACTCCGCCGTCGTCATCCCAACGTTTACACAATCACCAATACTAACTGGCCGAGTGGAATGGCCAGCTCTCTGACAGTCGGGCTGTCCGCACTGCCCACACGAGCCCACGCCGCACTACTGATTCTGAGCGATCAACCCGGTGTCAATGCACAATCTCTACGGCGACTCGTACATGCATGGAGCATTCGTCCGGGGCGGATGGTGGCCGCCCACTATGAAGGTCGGTCTGGCGCACCGGCTGTAATCCCTCGCAAGCTTTGGGCAACAGCCAAAAAGTTCACCGGCGATGTTGGAGCGCGGCACTTGCTAAGGGATGGAGATGTGTCCTCGATTATTGTACCGATGCCAGAAGCTGTGTTCGATGTGGATACCGAACAAGACCAAGCGCGCCTGGCAAACAGAGATTTCCGCCGCTAGACGCCGTCCGAAGTTTTACCGGTCACACAGTTGATCCAATCCGAATGGCCATCTCGATAATGCTCTTTCTTCCAGATCGGTAGGCGCTGCTTAAGCTGGTCAATGATGTAGCGGCAACCCTCAAACGCAGCGCCACGATGAGGAGCGCTCACACCCACCCATACCGCACAATCGCCGATTTCCAAGTGTCCTACACGATGGCAACTCATGGCGGCCAAAAGCTCAAATCGCTCGAGAGCCTCTGCCAAAATCACCTCGCCCTCGCGAACAGCAAGAGGCCCGTGGGCCTCATACTCAAGGGATATCACGTCCTGACCCTCGTTCACATTACGAACCCAACCCTCGAAAGACGCATACGCACCAGCAGAGTCATGTCGCAGCGTTTGGATTAGCTCGGTGACATCAATGGGTTTCTCGATAATCTCAAAAGTCATCGATTAACCAACCCTTTCAACCTCCGGCAACAGGTGGGAAGAACAAAATGACGTCACCGTCCGTAAGCTCCTCCTCCCAGCCTGCAAGTTCGTCGTTGATTGCAACCTTACAGCGCGTCATAGAATCATCAAAACCGTGACGAGTAGCAATTTCGGCGAAAAGTTCTCCCGCCGTAGCTGCATCGGTAGAGAGAGTTTCTGCATCCTGTCCCACCTGCTCGCGGAAAACCGCAAAATATCTTGCAGTTACACCAATCATATTTTTATTTTTGCGCTTCGTTGTAATCAGCCTTGCCGCCCGTCTTAGAAGTAAGCGCCACATCACGGATTTGTATACCGTGGGAGAGTGATTTACACATATCGTAAACCGTAAGTGCGGCAGCAACCACACCTGTTAATGCCTCCATTTCAACACCCGTCTTGTGAGTTGCTCTTACGGAACATTGAATAACCAACTCCTTTTCTATGTTCCACTCGATCGTGATCGAACAATCCTCGAGCGGGATAGGATGACAGAATGGGATAAGCTCATGCGTTCGCTTTGCGGCTAGAACACCGGCAACAATCGCGGTATCAATAACCGGCCCCTTTTTGGTCTGCAGCACATCCTCCCCACTTTTAAAAGCTTCCTCGGGAAATATAATCACGGCACGAGCACTCGCAGTTCGGTGGGTCACAGCCTTGTCACCCACATCAACCATGGTGGGGCGATTATTCTCATTGATGTGAGTTAACACTCAACCGCCCATCCTGTACATCTCAATCCGAGATTTTGAAACCTTTTTCGTCGTTTCTTTGCCACGTTGCTCGCTGTAACGATCCGTACGATGTCTCCATAAATTCTGGAGTAGCCCGATCAAATCCGCATCGCTAGCACCGGCGCGTAACTGTTCGCGCACACAGATGCCCTGTTTCGCAAATAGGCAAGTATAGATTGTGCCGTCTGCTGAGAGTCGCGCACGGTGACAATCACCGCAAAACGGTTCACTTACTGAAGAAATAAAACCAATCTCACCCTGCCCGTCTTCAAAGACATAGCGCTGTGCCACTTCACCACGATAGTTTGGTTCGACAGGCTTCAGGGACCAGCGTTTATCAATCTGTTCCATTAAAACCTTTGAGGTCACAACTTCGTCGAGACGCCATCCGTTCAACGTGCCTACATCCATATACTCAATGAACCGTACGATAGCCCCGGAACCACGAAAATGATCAACCAAATCCAGGACCGTATGATCGTTCTTACCCTTTTGAACCACAACATTCAGCTTGATTGGTGACAAACCCACAATACGCGCCGCTTCAATCCCCTCCAGCACGTTAGTGATGTTGCCTTTCTCTCCGCTCATCTGTTTGAAAACCGCATCATCTAAACTATCTAAGCTGATGGTTATCCGATTTAAGCCAGCTGCTTTAAGCTCTCCAGCAAGACCCGCAAGCAAAGCACCATTTGTGGTCAGCGCAAGATCTAGACCAGGCAGCTCATTTAAGCCGCTCACGATTTCAATAATATCTTTACGAAGCAGGGGTTCCCCACCGGTTACTCGGAGCTTCGTCACGCCCAATTGCATAAATAAGCCAGCAACGCGTTTGATCTCTCCAGGAGTCAGCCAATGACGTCGGGGTAGAAACTCATACCCGTCCCCATAGACTTCGTCGGGCATACAGTAGGGGCACCGATAATTACAGCGATCGATAACAGAGATTCGAAGATCTCGTAGAGGACGGTTCCAAGTGTCCTTCACATCTCCGGAAGCCGCTAATTGAGTTACGCTACTGCTCATCTCGAATATACTACCCCATCCCATCAAGTAGGTCCGATTCTCTCTCCGTGCCATGGCTTAAACCCCTTCTGCAACCCGCTTGATCCTTTGGATTTTCGCTCGGACACATAGTTTTATGATCCCTGATCCAGTCGCCTCTTTTTTCTATGAAAATCAAAACCTGCTGTGGCTGATCACGCTCGCACTTGATCTCTCAATGACACTCCTGATGTACCGGTGTTTCGGTCGACTGGGACTGATTGCTTCAATCGTACTAGCGATCCTGTTAGCGAATCTGAACGGCCCAAAGCTGACTGTGATTATGGGAATGGAGACCAGTCTGGGAGTAATTTTTTATTCCAGCATTTTCTTCGCAACTGATCTGCTCAGCGAAAAGCATGGTCGTGCAGCAGCCACTCAAGCAGTTCTTCTTGGTTTTGGCGTGAGCGTCGTCATCGTAATTATGATGAGCGTGAGCCTCCTTTATCTTCCTTCAACGCGCCCAGAGTCAGTCGTATTTTCAAGTGAGATTCACCAGGCTTTCTCTAGAATTATGGATTTTACTCCGCGGTTCGTATTCGGCTCACTGTTTGCATATTTGGTCAGCCAGAGCTTTGATGTCTGGTTCTTTCATCAGGTAAAGAAATGGACTGATGGAAAACACCTGTGGATACGCAACAATCTGTCAACAATCACATCTCAGGCGCTCGACACTGTAATCTACGCCACTGTTGTGTGGTGGGGAATTTTTGATCTTGAGACAGCATTCCAGCTTGCGCTAGCCAAATACGCTTTTAAGGTTTTCATCGCAGCATTCGATACCCCATTTATCTACTGGGCAAGAAGCTGGGATGTTTCCCCATTGGGAACTGACAGCCTATACACGGCACAAGACGCCAGGGAAAAATGATTTATTGCCCCAAACGTTAAAAATCAAGTGTTACGAAGACGCTAATCCAACGCCACCGTGTTCAACAGACCATTTCGCCGGATTATTTAGAAACTCCTCGACTTCAGTCATTGTGCTCAGTTCAAAGTGGCCGGCTTCCTGAGCTACCTTTAAAACATCCCACCAAGTTGCAAGCGCATGCAGCTTTACGCCCATTTCATCCATAACTTGTTTACTTTCATCAAAAATATCGTAATGGAAAACGACAAAAACGTGTTCAACAATTGCGCCAGCTTCTCGTAAAGCTTTGCAGAAGTTAGCTTTGCTCCGTCCATCTGTCGTTAAATCTTCGACTAATAGGACACGCTCTCCTTCTTCTAAATGCCCTTCTATTTGGGCATCCCGACCGAAACCTTTGGGTTGTTTTCGAACATATTGCATTGGCAACATCAGGCGGTCAGCCATCCAAGCTGCAAATGGTATACCCGCTGTTTCTCCACCCGCAACTGTATCGAATTGTTCAAACCCGGCGTTACGTAAAATTACTGAAGCGCCAAAATCAATTATAGTTTGCCGCAAACGCGGGTAGGAAATTAGACGTCGGCAATCTATATAGACAGGACTTGCCCAGCCGGACGTAAAAATAAAAGGTTTTTCGGAGTTAAACTGTACTGCTTCAACCTCAAGAAGCATCTTCGCCGTCAGTTCAGCGATTAATTTTTTTTCTGGAAAAGCACCACCTACAGCCATTTATCAATCTCCTCAAATCTAGTAACTTTTATATGCATTTGGATTACCGCTGGCATTCTTTATATCGAGTTGATCCACCTCACACAAATCATTCAACAATCAACAACTAACCAATTCAATTCTTCCTCGGAGAGAAACGGCCGTATGACCTCTTCACCACACGGCAAATTGACATTACCAATAGCTGGATGAACCTTCTGTTCCAATGTTATTGTGCTGTCATTGGTTTCTAATCCATAAAATTTGGGGCCATTTAAGGATGAAAACCCTTCAAAATAATCCAAGGAATTCATCTCGTCGAATACGTTTGCATAAACCTCAATGGCATTTGCTGCATTAAATATTCCTGCACAACCACAATCCGTCTCCTTAGCGCTTTTAAGGTGTGGCGCTGAATCACTGCCAAGAAAAAAGGAATCATTTCCAGAAGTAACCGCTTCTCTGAGCGCTCGACGATGCTTGTCACGTTTTGCTATCGGCAAGCAGTAAAGATGCGGCCGAATTCCGCCTGCTAAAATATCATTTCGATTAATCACCAGATGATGTGGTGTAACCGTTGCACCAATATTGCCTCCTGCTTCTACAACAAAGTCTACACCTTCTTTTGTTGTTATATGTTCCACAACGATTTTGAGTGCGGGATAGTCACTTGTCATCCACCCATTCAAAACCTTATCTATAAAAACAGCTTCACGATCGAAAATATCAATCTTTGGGTCTGATTCTTCTCCATGTACAAGGAGGGGCATTCCAATTTTTTCCATACGAGCAAGAACATCCCGAATCTTATCCCAAGCAGTTACACCAAATTCGGAGTTGGTAGTAGCTTTTGCCGGGTAAAGTTTGACTGCCGTAAAAATCCCTTCCATAAAACCAAGTTCTACCGCATCGGGATTTGTATAATCCGTTAGATAGCACGTCATCAATGGCTTAAAGTTCACGTCAGGTGGCAAAGCTTCCACTATTCTATCGTGATAGGCACCAGCTTCGGCAACCGTTGTCACTGGTGGCGTAAGGTTGGGCATCACAATCGCCCGGCCAAAATGCGCTGCCGTAAAAGGCAGTACCGTAGATAACACAGCACCATCCCGCAAGTGCAGATGCCAATCATCCGGACGTTTGATGGTTATTCTCTTAGGTGGTGTAGTCACAATGGCGGATTAAGTAGAGCAGCATGGAGGACATCAACACCACACATGAAATCTTCTATTTCCATCGATTCATTTGGGTTGTGAGATCCGTTTTCATTGCGAACAAAGATCATTGCTGACGGCACACCTGCATTTGCAAATACTGCTGCATCATGTCCCGCTCCGCTTGGAATGGGTTCAGGATCCAGTCCTTTCTTTTCGCAACATTCGAGAAGCCTTTTGATCCAACGGTCATTCATAACCGCCGGTAAAGTGAGGCTCCTTTCATCAAATTCAAAACTTACCCCTCGCTCGCTGCCCACACTGGCAGCCTCTGTCCGAACAAGTTGATAAAATGCCTCGAGGGTATCGATACTTTGACTTCTAATTTCAAGGCAAAACTCGCACTCCCCGGGGATACGAGACATCGCGTGATCATTTTGATTTGTCGTCAGCATGCCGGTCGTCAAAACCAAGTCGAGACCACGTTCCTGTAAGGCTGCCCAATGAGAATCAAGACGATGCAACAAATCTACTGTAGAAATTACAGCGTCATGCCGTAACCATCTCGGTACAGCACCGGCATGACCTGCATCCCCATGACAGATGATTTTTTGATGACGAATATTGCCACGGAGACCAGTTACAATGGCAACCGGCAGATCCCGTGCAACCATTACCGGGCCTTGCTCAATATGAAGTTCAATATATCCTGCTATTGCAGATGCATCTATAAGATTCTCTCCTGCAAGAATGGGCTTCGTTTTTACACCTAACTCCACCATATAGGTTTCCAAGGTTTTCCCGGTTGAGCGGTGGGTTCGTGCGAGATCCTCTTTAGTAAGGTTACCAAACAATGCGCTGGAACCAAGATAGCACTGGCCAAACCAAGCACTTTCTTCACCGCGCAGCGCCATGACACGAATAGTTCTAGGCGGCAGGACACCCTCACGTTTCATACGAATCAATGACAATAACCCTGCTACGACACCAGCGGCCCCATCAAAATTGCCACCTTGGGGAACAGTATCGAGATGTGATCCACAAATTATAAATGGTTCATCCGGAACCTTACCCGGTAGCTTGATTACCAGATTGGCAGCATCATCATAGTATGAGGAAAGGCCTTCACTCTCAGCCAGTTCAGCACAATACTTCATCGCCGCTGTTTCTCCGGGACCGTAAGTAGACCGGCTAACACCCGGACCATCAACGCTCATTTGACGAAGATCATCAAAAATATTAGCGACAAACTCTTTGCTCACTCTTGAACCAATGTTCTTTAAATCACGTTTCAAGTCTATTCCACCGTCACGGAGTTTTCTGTAATGCCTGACGCTCTATTTTTGCCCATGAGTTTCTCAGAGTCACGGTGCGCGTGAATACAAGTTGGTTTGCATCTGAGAGCTCAGCATCAATCATAAAATAGCCCTGACGTTCGAATTGAAAACGTTCTTCTGGCTGTGACTGCGCGAGCGCCGGTTCCAAAGCTGCGTCAACCAAAACCTCTAACGAATCCGGATTTAGGTGCTGCTTGAAGTCATCCGCGTCACGATCAGGGTACGGTGATGCGAATAAACGGTCATACAAACGAACTTCAGAACAAAATGCATGTCTTGCAGAAACCCAGTGGATCGTCCCCTTCACCTTTCTCTGCCCTTGCCCTGTCCCACTTCGAGTTGAAGGGTCATAACTACAGTGCAACTCGATGATTTCACCAGATGAGTCCTTGATTACATCTTCGCACTTTATAATGTAGGCATAACGCAACCGGACCTCTGCTCCTGGACTCAAGCGGCGGAACTTACCGGGCGGATCTTCCTCAAAGTCATCACGCTCGATGTAAATTTCTCGGCACAATGGGACCTGCCTAGATCCAAGCTCCGGACGGTTTGGGTGGTTGGCTGCCTCCAACCATTCTTCACCGTTATCTGGATAGTTACTGATAACGACCTTTAAAGGCCTCAGCACCGCAAACCGCCGGGGTGCTGTTTCATTCAACTCCTCCCTAATACAGTTTTCTAGCGCACCAAGTTCGATCACATTCTCCTTCTTCGTGATACCAATACGCCCGATGAAATCTCGAATTGACGCAGCGGTATAACCACGACGCCTCATTCCCGAGAGAGTTGGCATCCGAGGATCATCCCAACCCTGCACAAGACCTTCGTCAACTAGTTGAGCAAGTTTGCGCTTACTCATAACAGTAAACATTAGATTGAACCGAGAAAACTCTATTTGGCGAGGAGAATGTGGGACAGGAAGGTTTTCAAGAAACCACTCATATAGTGGTCGGTGATCCTCAAACTCTAGTGTACAGAACGAGTGAGTTGTCCCTTCTAACGCATCCGACAACGTGTGGGCAAAATCGTACATTGGGTAAATACACCATTTATCACCAGTACGCTGGTGCGCAATCTTTCGAATACGATAAAGCGTTGGGTCGCGCAGATTAAGATTGGGTGATGCCATATTGATCTTGGCGCGCAGCACGTGCTCTCCCTCTTCAAATTCGCCTCGCTCCATGGCAGAAAACAGCTGCAGATTCTCGTTTACTGAGCGGTTACGAAAAGGGCTGCTCTTACCCGGCTCCGTGAGTGTTCCGCGGAGCATGCGAATTTCCTCTGCGCTAAGGCTATCAACGTAAGCCTTACCACTTTCAATTAGATTGATCGCAAAATCGTGAAGCTCCTGAAAATAATCAGACGCGTGCGCGAGCCGATCTCCCCAGTCGTAACCGAGCCAGCGAACATCTTCCTTAATAGCCTCCACATACTCAATGTCTTCTTTCTCAGGGTTCGTGTCGTCAAAGCGCATGTAACATTGACCGTTGAACTCTTGAGCAATGTCAAAGTCCAGACAGATTGCTTTTGCATGCCCAATGTGAAGGTAACCATTCGGTTCTGGCGGAAACCGTGTTTGAACACGCCCACCATGTCCGCCTTCCTCAACATCAGCCGCAACGATGTGACGAATAAAATCTTTGCCCGGCCCCTCATCAGTATTCATACAGGCAATTGTCGTTCATGGATGCCCCATTACACAATTGAAGGCGTACATTGGTGAAAAATCGGGCTCTTTTAGAGGTTCGGAGAGAAATCCCGGCATGTGATGCTGATCCGCAAACCGTATTCCATTGAAGCAACCGACATCGAAGTCCCCGTTTCCTTTCGACAACAGCCGATGAATGGCAGAATGGCCGCCATGCGCCGACGTAATTTTCTCTATGGTGGTTTAGGTGCTCTGGCTGCCTGCGGTCAGACCGAGGACTCGCCCCAATCGACGGGATCATTGGAGCGGGTAAGATGGCGTATGGTGACTTCTTGGCCACCCAACTTCCCAGGCCATGGAACATCAGCTAATCGCCTAGCCCAGCGTCTGGAAGAATTATCCGGCGGCAGAATAGAGGTAAGTGTGTTTGCGGGGGGCGAATTGGTGCCTGCACTTGAAGTTCTCAATGTGGTCTCACAAGGCCAAATTGAACTGGGTCATTCTGCACCAATCTATTGGCGGGGGCAGATCCCTGCTGCTCAACTATTTGGTAGCGTCCCGTTCGGCATGCTTCCCAATGAGTTCAACGCTTGGTTGTATTTCGGCGGCGGATTGGAGCTTTGGCAAGAAGCCTATGCGCCTCTTGGTGTTATACCCTTTCCGGCTGGCAATACTGGATCGCAAATGGGGGGGTGGTTTAATCAAGAAATAAACTCAGTTGAGGATCTCAACGGACTGAAGATGCGCATACCCGGATTGGGTGGAGAGGTTATGCAGAAGGCGGGGGTATTGCCCGTTATTATTCCTGTCTCTGACATCTACACCGCATTACAAACAGGCACTATCGACGCGACCGAGTGGGTGGGGCCCTACAACGATATGGCGGCTGGCCTGCATGAGGCTGCCGAATATTATTACTACCCCGGTTGGCAGGAACCTTCTGGCACCCTCGAATGCCTCGTCTCCATGGAAGCCTATAACTCTTTATCGGACGAGCTGAAGACTATCGTGCGCACCGCATGCATCGCAGAGAATGACTACATTCTGTCGGAATTTAATGCGCGTAACCAAAGGGCCTTGAAGGTGTTGGTTGAGGAACATGGCGTAAAACTCCGTCGGTTTCCTGATGATGTACTGGAAGTTCTGCGTGATTTTAGTATTGAAGTCATGGAAGATTTAGCCGCCGAAAATCCAATGAGCGGTAGGGTTTATGAGTCTTATAAGGTTTTTGCTACTGAGATAGGTGCCTGGCTGAGGATCACGGAGGGCTCTATAACGGAGGCACGAGGCAGCCTTTAGATACTGTGTCCGGAGGACTTATCGCTCGAAAATCTTCTTAAATATAGATTATTTTAGCGTTATTTGTATACATTTGGACGATTTTAGAAGAATTTATCCTAAGAGCGAGTATCACTGAATAGGCCCGACCACAGTCACTCCTTCGATTCCCGTCATCTGTTTTCCGCCCGGTGACTCCCCACTCACCAACGTCTTTAGAAACTGTCTCAACCACAGTAAAGATATGAAACCAAATACTAAATGGGACAGCGCAGTCGCCCAGAAAATGCCGTCTAGTCCCATTAGAATCGAAAGCCACCAAGCGAGAGGTAAATAGACAACGAAGAATTTTACAAAAGTTAAAACGGCCGCGGGCATCGGGCGACCGAGTGAATTGAAGCACCCAACAGATATCATCATCATCCCAAATGTGCCGTAGGTGAAGGGCACAATTCTCAGATAAGCCGTGGCTGTATCTATGACTAGTGGGTTGTCATCAAAAAAAGCAGCTGTTGGTCGAGCAATAATGAAAAGTACCGCGGCTATCACCAAACCATAGAGCATAAGAAAGTTAGTCGAAAAGCTAACGGCTCGACGAACCCGCTCCAGTTGCCCCGCCCCATAGTTCTGACCGACGAACGGACCCACGGAAGACTGCAGAGCAAAAATCACAATGAATACGACAGACTCAACCCTAGAGGCAACACCGAAACCCGCAACAGCCTCAGGTCCGAACCCCGCAACTAGCGCGGTGATTACAGCCATTGTGATAGGAATGAGCAGGTTCGTAGCTGTAGCGGGTATACACACATGAAGAAGCCGCTGCCAGGAATCCCAAAGCTCAGCGAACCCAAAGTGGCACCGCAGAATCAACCGCTCACGCCAGTAGAGTACTGCTACCGAAGCCACTACCGTAACCGCATTAGCGATGACGGTCGCTATGGCAGCGCCCTGGAGTTCCAGACGCGGAAACCCGAATAGCCCAAAGATCAATAACGGGTCGAGTATGACGTTGATAATCGCTGATAACCCTAGAATAACTGCGGGCACTATTGCGTCTCCGGTCGCACGTATCGCAAAGTTACCGACCATTGGTAGGATAAGAAACATACTTCCCAGATAGTAAACGCGCATGTATTCGGTGATCAGGGGAAGTGTTCGTTCATCTGCCCCCAGCGCGCGAAACACAGGTTCTAGGGTTGCAAGTCCGACCGCCAGCAAAAAAAGCCCAAATACGACGCTCAACATTAATGCATGGGTTGTAATTCGCTGCACAGTCGCCCGATCACCGGTCCCGAGAAGACGTGCTATAACACTTGAGGTCCCTATTCCTACACCAAGCCCAACTGCGATCATCGCGAAGGAAACCGGGAACGTGAAACCCATTGCGGCCAGCGGCAAAGTTCCAAGCTGTCCGACAAAATACGTGTCGGCAATACTGTAGGAATTCAAAGCCACAAACCCCAAAGCCATGGGTATTGCTAACGCCTTTAGATGAGAGATTACCGGGCCAGAGATTAAGCGTGGAGAGGAGGACTCAGTGGGCATATTGGCTTAGACGGTGCTAGGTATTCTGCAACTACAAAAAGCGGCGCTTGGTAAGATTAACGTGCGACAAATCTGATCCGGTCGATATACAAAACTTTAGTACACGGACCGAAAGCAAGACACAATTATGATTATTGCTCGCCTGCCATGAAACGCAAAAAACATTGCCCGCCATACTCATTAGCCATAATCATGTTTGGAAGTAGCCCGAGTTCATCAATTAAACCCCTAACCTGGATAACCTGACTAGCCTCCGCATTAATTACTGCTGCAGAATCAAGATCAAGAACTGCCTCTGTCAACTGACCCAGTAAATAATAAGCATAGGCCCGGTTGTTGTAAGCACGCCAGTTTAGACCCTCTAACAGAAGTGACTCAGTACAATGCTCAATAGCGATCTCCGCTTGGCCTCTAGCAGCAAGTGCTGCGCATAAATTGGACTCGGCAACAGCCCTATACGCCGGACTTAGTTGATATTGAGTGAGTCCAAGCTCTGTCAGACGAATCCCTTCGTCATATTGCCCCATGCTAATGGAAAAGGCGCCTGCCGAGAGAAACTCATTGCCAGCGCCGATAATGCCACGATGATTGTCAACCTGACCCCAAAGTGAGCTCGAGGCTAAGCAGCCAATCAGACCGAATAGGATGATGTGGCCCATTTAATGTCTCCTTGGTTTGTTTAGTATAGCACCGGGGAGTAGTACGCTCTGTAACGTATGAGTTGGATATTTTTATTAAAATGAGTGAGTCAACTATTGGTCATTAAAATGTTAACGAGATATTCAGCGCGGACAGAGTACGTTCGATGACAGAGGTCGCCGAAGCCGAAGCTCTGATTCTGAAGCAGATGGTGTTACTGCCATCCAAAGAATATCCTTTAAGCGAAACCACGGGTGCGGTACTAAGAAAGGATGTAGAGGCTGAACGCGATCAACCACCCTTCGATCGCGTAACGATGGATGGTATCGCGCTTAAGTACCTCGATTGGAAACAGGGTTTGCGCCGCTACGAAATAATTGGGACACAGGGCGCAGGCACACCACCACTAGAAATTCACGGGTCTGGCAAATGCGTGGAAATCATGACAGGAGCCATGCTGCCTGACGGGGCTGATACTGTCATACCCGTAGAACGTCTGACCCGGGAACAGGGCACTGTAATTGTTGAAGAGTCGGCGGACGTTTCGGAAGGACAGTTTGTTCATCCACAAGGATCGGATAGAGTCGCTGGCAGCCGACTACTGTCTACCGGACAACTTATCGGACCAGTAGAAATGGCTATCCTGGCAAGCGCTGGCCAACCTTGTATCCAAGTGACGGAGCGCCCGCGAATCGCAGTCATATCGACTGGCGATGAACTTGTCGATTTAGGAGCACCGATCCAACCACACCAAATACGCTCATCAAATGATCGCGCGATCGAGGCAAGCTTAGTTCATCACTGCCAAGCACAGGTTAATAAAATTACCCTCAAAGACGATCCGGAAGTGATTCTCGAAACCATCTCAAAACTGCATGACGAAAACGATACTTTGATTCTTAGCGGTGGCGTTTCAATGGGTCAATACGACTTCGTCCCTGAGGCGTTAGAAAAGCTGGGAGTCAAACTTGTTTTTCATCGAATTGAACAAAGACCAGGGCGTCCGATGTGGTTCGGTGTAAGCAAAACCTCGAAGCCCGTGTTTGCACTACCAGGTAACCCCGTCTCGACGCTAGTTTGCCTGACACGATACGTCATACCAGCACTAAAGCACGCAATGGGGCTTGAGCCAGAAGCACCAGAAATGGTAAGCCTGGCAGGAAGAGTTGAATTCCAAGCCGACCTAGTCTACTTCCTCCCGGTCAAACTAAGTCCGGATAGGGCAGGAATGAGGCTGGCAACACCATGTCCTACCAACACATCGGGAGATTTTGTGTCACTGGCTGAAACCGATGGCTTCGTTGAGCTACCTCGCGGACAGGAGGTATATCAGGAAGGGATGGTAGCGCGGCTCTTTCGCTGGTAGTGCTAAGCGACTAATCAGGAAAATATGGGGTTTAATGACTAAAACCAAATGGAGACCCGCGCGATAATCGAGTATCTTCCAACCATTGATAATTAAGAGGGCTCAGCCATGTCTAAAGCTCCAAAAACTTCGAGTTTTAAAAAACAGACGAACGAAGAAAGTGTAAGTCGGCGCCAAGTGCTCGCAGGCGCAGTCGGAACAGCTCTTGCGGGTTTGAGTACTAGCGCCATAGCGCAGTATTCGGGCTTGATGGAAGGCGGTCTCGGGGTGCCATTCAGGCTACCCATGGGTGCACTCAATTATCTGGACCGCAACCAATATATCCATAACATGGAGATCATCTCTTATACCGAGGGCCACCCGATCGCCAGTGGCGAGCCTCTAATGGCCATGTGGGCCCGAGGTGACCAACGTCTGCTACCAACAGGTAACGGTTGGCTAGATCTCAGCAACCCGCAAGATCCAGAATACATTGATGCGGGCGTACGCATTCAGGGTGCAATTGCTTATCAGGAAACTACCAATAAATGGATCATGATGAGGACGCACGGCCAACCGCTATCTGGTGCACAACCAGAATACCCCTTCGGCCGCTGGCACGAAGAAAACCGCCGCCGTGCCATGAGTTACAGCGGCCTTCGCGGCATCAGAACATGGGATATCACCGATCCAACTAGCCCGGATCTTATGGACGAATTTAGTACTGGTGAGACGGGCAGCGGTACGCACCAAAATTATTACGATGGTGGCCAATATGCGTTTCTCGATGCAGGCTGGTCTGATCAGTTCCGCATGGAAAATGCGCAACGGCCTCACGGCAATGGGCTAATGGTTGTCGATCTCTCTGATCCTGCAAACATTACAGAAGTATCGCGCTGGCACGTACCCGGACAATTGCTTGGTGAAGAAGATGAGTACAAGAAGTACTGGTTTGCCGGTGATCATGCGGCCTGGACTGCATCACACGGCGCGCCTTGCATGCCTGTGCGTGTAGAGGACGGCGGCCGGTACGGATACGGTGGATTTGGTCATTTTGGAATGATCACGTTTGACTTTAGCGATATACGCAACCCGAGACCAGTAAGCCAGTTCCTCTGGGACGGTGAGTCAATTGGCGGCATTCCCTACCACACGGTGCTACCAATCGTAGACGGTAATGGGCGATTCAATAACATCCTAATTGGTCTGCCCGAGGCCATCGAACCAGATTGCCGTGAACCATTCAAACCTACGCAGGTGATCGATGCGAGCGACCCGGCGAATCCATTTGTCGTTGGGCTGTTCCCACGACCAAAACCGCCGGAGGATGCACCTTACGCTGATTTTTGTTTATCACGTGGGCGCTTCGGCACACACAACACTAACTCGTTTATCCAACCGGGACAGGCAAACCCGAATCTAGTCGCAACAACACACTTCAATGCCGGCATTCGCATCACGGATATCTCAAACCCAGCCCGACCTGAAGAAGTAGCATGGTTTCTACCACCCCGTGGAGGTGAGATGGAGGACTACAATAGCTGGCGCCGTGGAGACACTGAGAATGTGTTTATTGAGTGGGATCGCAATCTACTCTGGGTAGCTACACACGCGGGAACTTACTGTCTGTCATGCCCAGCGCTCGGAAGGCCGGTACTTGAACCACGTGTCATAGAGCGCTGGACTGTTCCTCACGGTAACCGGGGATGGGATGGTTGAACATAGGAATATCTGTACATAGGGAATACCAGGGTTTCCCAAGGCTTTGAGATGAATGATGTAGGGCTACACTTTATCCTTCGTAAGCGCTTCACCTGAAGCGCCTGCAAGTATGGCGTGAATCTCAGATAACAGCGAAAGCGCAATAGACTCGGGAGCGTGGGCACCGATATCGATACCCACAGGACCTCGCAGTCTGCCGCGTAATCCGTCGCCCGTGGACCCCAATGCATCCAGCAGACGGTCCCTGCGTGCTCGCGGCCCCAATACCCCAATGTAACTTACCCCTGTACCGGCAAGTTGCTGCAAATAAGTCTGATCGGTGAGCAAATGATGGCTCATGACAATAATTGCGTCGAAGTCATCCGGTTCTAGCTCCTGATTCATCTTCACCGGGTCAATCAAGAGAATTCTTTCTGCCGAAGCAAATTTTCCTTTTTCAAGATAGGCAGGGCGATGATCAGCAATCGTCACACGCCAACCAAGCTCGGCCGCCATATTCACTACTGGCAGTGCATCTAGACCTGCACCAAGAACCAACAAACGAGGCACAGGTTTTAGGGGAGCGTAAAGTACGGCGAGCCCATCTTCTTTCGTCTCATAGACCGCTTGACCTGATTCTTGCGCAGCTCGACAACCTGAAACAAGACGCTCTAAGGACTTGGTTTCGACTTTATCACCAGACCATACAAGCGTAGTGCCTGATAGGGGTTCTTCGCTCTCACTCGAGATGACTGTAGCAACTACAATTGGGTCTGAAGTCATGAGGCGTTTAGCAATTTCACTAAACGGCTCATAATCGTTCACGGCAACTAGTGGTTGCAGGAACACGCGGATCAACCCGTTGCAACCAATACCGAGGCCCCAAAGATCGTCTGCCTCGTCACGCATATCATAAGTCATGGCTAAAGGTTCGTTTGATTCCAAAACAGCGTGTGCGCGCTCTGCCAAATCTCCTTCAAGACACCCGCCACTAACTAAGCCCTGATAATCTGCATTAGAAGCAATGAGTATTCTGTGTCCCGCCTTACTGTAAGTAGAACCGACCGTGTCGTAGACCGTGGCCAACACCATAGGATCGCCAGAAAGCCGCCAGCTCTCAAAAGTTCGAATAAGTTCCCGCGCGCTCATTTAATTAAGAGACCTAGGCCACAAAACATCATTGGAGAGAGGACACTATAACTCCTTGCGTGAGTTGTTTGACGGCCTTAGACTGCCAGGCCCTGCATGGTAACCACTGTTCAGGAAGATGTAGAGGAGCTAATGTGTCCCGTCCAAGCAGAGAAGATGCTGAGAATGCCGTTCGTATACTCCTTAGTTGGGTGGGTGATGACCCCGATCGCGAGGGCCTTCACGCTACTCCAGCACGTGTAGCAAAAGCTTATGAAGAGTGGTTCGCAGGATATAAAGAGGATCCGGTGGAGTTCTTACGGCGAACTTTCTACGAAGTAGATGGTTACGATGAAATGATAGTCTTGAGAGATATCACATTCGAATCACATTGCGAGCATCACATGGCCCCGATTATTGGAAAAGTTCAAATAGGCTACCTCCCAAACAAAAAAGTCGTCGGCATCAGCAAACTTGCAAGAGTTGTGGAAACGTTCGCAAAACGTTTACAGGTACAAGAAACAATGACCGCTCAAATTGCAAATTGCATTCACGATGTTCTCAAACCAAAGGGTGTTGGGGTAGTCGTAGAAGGTGTACATCAGTGCATGACTACCCGAGGGATACATAAACCTGGCGTAGCTATGATCACAAGCCAACTTCTTGGTGACTTTCGATCAGATCCTCGTACACGGGCTGAGTTTTTAAATATCATCGGACGCTCGGCCCAAATTAGTTGACTTAATAAAACTAGGCTGGCCTTCCTACCGATCGCACGCCGCATGCTGATCGCGGAGAAAATTGAAGCGAAGCACCAATCGAAACTCTATGGGGTGGACGAAGTTAGATCATCTTACGTCGGCGGCAAGCATCTACCCTATCTTCGTGACAACGACACCCCCACCTCAGATATGCATCAGTTATCTGCGATACGACTTTACTGAGACGATTTCTTATCGACTTGAAGCAGAGCCTTGATACGATGCCCGGCCATTGTCTTCCACGCCCTGAAAAATCTCTCCGGTCTCCTCAGTACACCCGCCTTCGGGCAGCGTCATGCCGCACTTGATCAGCGGTGCGTTATTGATGCGCGCACCAAAATTTCTACCGTCCCGTAATGGGTTGAGCGTTACGGTCAAAATAGTGCCCAATGGAAAACTCTTTACCGTGATACCCTCACCAGCAATCCTCCTGGCCGAACCGGTCTCTACGCCCCACAGGACAGGCTCACCGTTCTCAGAGATCATTGACTCGCCATCGGAATCGAGGAGCTGAAAGATAAGTTGTGCGTGATTCGCGCCAGGAACGAACCGGGTTAGTTTCCCGGTCAGCGTTCTCGTCGTCTCTCGATCGTACATGGCAAAGGAATGATGCGCAGCGGCCGGAAAGGAGAGGCTGCTCATCAGCAAAAGACTCAGAACCTGCGATATCAGCCCGATGTTCATTAGCTTTTGATAATTCATGATCTACCTGCCGTGCCGAGTTGTCGGCTCTACGTATTCGTGATTCAGCAAACTCATTCAGCAAGCTGCTCCCAGCCTTGCTCAAAGTGCTCAGCCCAATTCTGCGCCCATGGCCTGCCGAAGAAATCTATGTAATCCTCGTCGAGGAACGTCAATTGCGTTGGCCTACCCTCGGAGTCGTTGACTATTCGACTCATTACTTGGCATTCAACAAATGTAAAGCGCATTTCAGGGTCGGGGATCGGTGCTTGCGCTATCCATGGCGTGACGACATGCAACGGTTGCCTGAACGCTTCCGGATCGTAGAACGTCGCTTCGACGATCAAGCCATCACCGTTCTCGTTAGAACGAATAACCTCAATAATCTCGAGCGAGTTGCTGAATTCAAACATTGAATGAGACAACGTCCAGCCTTGTACGTTTGAGGTCCAAGCAACCAGAGAGTCACGGTTCCAGAAACCCACTGTCTCACCATACCATTGAGGAACCTGTTCGACGTGTTCCTGTCCGATGAGGATCTTGCGGATAAAATTGTCCGCAAGACTGCTCAAAAACTGGATCTGATTCGGCGTCACTAATACTTCAATCTCGCGGAACGCAAACTCGGACCACCAGCGCATCATCCCCTCCGGATAACAAAAAGCCGCGTTCCACTGCGGTGAGTTATTAACCGCTTCGTGAAAATTCATTTGAATCATTCGCTTCTGGTACTCAGGAGTCAGAAGCGAGATCATCGTTGACGTCTGAAGATTTCGACCGTACGTCCACTGCTCTTCCCTACCCACGCGGATATACCACCCGTGCCAGTCGGGTAGTGTTTCGTGAGTGTGTAGCGCGGGTCCTGCCGCTGCCGCTTGTGCCGTTAGCGCAGCATAGTGCTCGCCCGCGGTCTGATAGTCATAGGGACTGATGATATTCGGGATGCTGCGATCAAGTTCACAATCGCCCCACTCACCAACCCGGTTATTAGTCCACATGTCGGTTAGTTGGCGAGGTGTATTACACCGCGTATACCGTGGATCCGTCCAAAACAACCTATCCAAATAAAAATTCTCGGTAGTGAAAAGGTCAATGGGCAGCGGCTCGATGCCTGGCGGCGGCTCAAACTCCTGAGAGTTAGACACGACAGGAGAAACGAATACCCCGACCAAAATCATGACGATAGTCGATGTGATTTTTCGTTTCATAAGCCAACAGAAAACCCGGCGTGGTAGATTGCTATTCCACCCCGTTCTCGCTTACACCCTCCCAACGCCTTACAAGGCCTGACTCAATATCGAAAAGATCCAATACCCGACCGACAGTCTGACTCACCATCGCATCCAAGCTCTCAAGCTTCGCGTAAAAAGAGGGCACGGGAGGAAAAATGACTCCTCCCATTTCAGTCACCATCGTCATATTCCTGAGATGAGCCAGATTTAGCGGTGTTTCCCTAACCATTAATACCAGTCGGCGACGTTCTTTCAAGACAACATCAGCCGCACGTGACACAAGATTATCAGCCAAGCCAGTAGCGATGGCGGCCAGTGTTTTCATGGAACATGGTGCAACGATCATTCCGTCTGTCTTGTACGAGCCGCTAGCAATTGTTGCACCGATATCCCGATCTGAATGCACCACATCCGCCATCGACTCAAGTTCACCGCGACGCATATTAATCTCCGTGGCTACATTGAGAAACCCTGCTCGCGACACTATTAAATGAGTTTCCACAGCCTGGTTCTTTCGCAACTCTTCGAGCAACCTGACCCCATAAACAGAGCCAGCCGCGCCCGTAATCGCCACGATAATTCTTCTGGTCACTCACTCGGTTCCGTTCTGCTATTACCGCAGAATACCATGGGCGACGGAGAGGTTGCGGAGATTGCGTTGACAATGCCGCCTGTGACTGGCTTGATCCAGAAATGGAATCTCTTGACCTTGGACCGGTTTGGCTAAGTCTACAGCTTGCTACGGTGACTGTAATGGTACTGTTAGTAATAGGCACCCCGCTAGCCTGGTGGCTCGCCTTCACCCAGTCTCGATTCAAACCTGGCATTGAAGCGTTGGTTGCATTGCCATTGGTACTGCCGCCGACCGTGCTAGGTTTTTACATGTTGATACTACTCGGACCAGCAGGGGCCATAGGACGTTTCTGGGTACAACTTACTGACACGGCTCTCACATTTTCATTCTCTGGCCTAGTCGTTGCTTCGGTAATTTACTCGTTCCCGTTTGCAGTACAGCCGCTGCAAAATGCATTCGAAGGTGTCGGCCGTGCCCCGCTAGAAGCAGCTGCAACACTTGGAGCAAAACCGATGGATTCCTTTTTTAGTGTCGCCTCCCCCATGGCGATCAGAGGCTATATCACCGCGATTGTTCTTGGATTTGCCCACACCCTAGGAGAGTTTGGAGTAGTTCTCATGGTCGGTGGAAATATTCCTGGCGCGACCCGCGTCGTATCAATTGCAATTTATGAGCATGTGGAGACTCTATCGTATGGTCAAGCACACATACTCTCAGCGGGCTTGCTCCTGTTATCGTTCTTCGTATTACTTGGCGTCTATATATTCAATCGTCGCCTGCCAGTAAATAGAATTTGAAGTATGGCAATACTCACAATCAATTTAAATCTTTCTCTTGGAAACTTCTCTCTCAAGGTTTCTGAGACACTCAAACTTGATGGCGTTACTGCCCTCTTCGGTCCGAGCGGCTCCGGAAAAACAACTTTTCTAAATATTCTCGCGGGGCTCGAAAAACGATCTGTAGGTACTGTGTCACTAGGAGGGGAAACCTGGCAAGACACAAAACATAGGATATTCGTCCCACCATATAGTCGCAGATTAGGTTATGTCTTCCAGGACGGCCGGCTATTTTCACATCTATCAGTGGAAGCCAATCTTCTCTTTTCTCAGAAACGATCTCATTACTCTGCTGAAACTACGCAACCCATAAAAGCAGAGGAGGTAATTAAATCTCTAGAACTCACGTCCCTACTACAACGCAGTCCAAAGTCACTTTCCAGGGGAGAGCAGCAGCGTGTAGCAATGGGTAGAGCTTTACTCAATAATCCTGAAGTACTACTTATGGATGAGCCACTTTCTGCTCTTGATATAGGACGTAAAAGAGAAATTATTCCCTACATTGAACGTTTAGCAAATGACTTTTGTATTCCCATACTCTACGTTACTCATAATGTTGAAGAAGTTACACGCCTTGCAGATACCATGGCACTTCTTGCGAATGGGCGTATCGCCGCAATTGGCGATATTACTGAAGTACTTGAACGCACCGATCTATGGCCGCTAACAGGGCGTCTTGAAGCGGGTGCGATTCTCCAGGCAACCGTTGGGGATACAAAAAATGGGATGACGTCCTTGAATATCGCAGATGAAATCTTGCGGATACCAGCAATTGAAGTTATTCCTGGAACTCTGGTAAGACTTCGCGTTCAGGCTAAGGAGGTAGCATTGGCCATTCAGCGCCCCGAAAACTTGACTATAAGGAACACGCTGACCGCTCACGTGTTAAAAATTGATCTAGATGAAACTGTGTTTGCAGAACTACTACTAGATGTTGGAGGACAGCATCTTCGTTCTAGGGTGACTCGAGAGGCCGTTGAGGAACTCATGCTCCATGAAGGACAACAGGTCTTTGCACTCATTAAGAGTGTTGCGTTCGAAGGCCGGCTATTGACTAATTAACATTACTACAGCAGTAAGTGTGGCAGAAATAAAGTGATGGGCGGTATCAGAATCAATAGCGCCACTCGTACGAGGCCGGATAAAAGAAAAGGCGTAACTCCTCTGAACGTATCTCGCATAGGCACATTAGGAGCATGGTGATTGATGATAAGAACATTGATCCCAACGGGCGGCGTAATCAGACCCGCCTCAACTACAATGAGAGTGACAATACCAAACCACATTTTCAGATCTGCCTCCGGCATACCAAAATCCAAACCTGCCATGATTGGCCAAAAAATAGGGATCGTGAGAAAGATCATAGCTAAGCTGTCCATCAGACAGCCAAGAAGCAAATAAACTAGCAGGAGAAGGATCAAAATCAAATACGGGTTTAGACCACTGTTGGCCGCAAGCTGGGATAATTGATCAGCGACTCCTGTTAGCGCCATGAATATGTTCAAAAACCCAGCGCCAAGCAGAATAAGAAAAATCATTCCTGTGATTTTCGCTGCGTCTTTTATGCAAGAAACCAAACCCCCAAGGTCCAAACGCCCCTTCCAGAAAGCAAGAACACCAGCACCGAATGCTCCTACCGCTGCACCTTCGGTTGGGTCGAAAATGCCAAAATAAATACCGCCGATAACTACAACGAATAACAAGATTGTCGGCCAGGTTTCGATCAGTGCCTGCAGACGCTCTGTGGTGCTGGCACGCACGCCCACTGGTCCTGATTCAGGAAAGAAATGGACCCAAATAGAAATCGCCGCCAGATAACCAACAAGGCCCAGAATGCCGGGAATGAGGGCAGCCTGGAACATCTGCACAATATTCGCCTGTACAGCAATGGCATAGATTATTAGTGCAACGGAGGGTGGAATCAGAATTCCCAAAGTGCCGCCCGCCGCAAGCGCGCCCGTTGCCAAGCTACCCGAGTAGCGATAACGCTCAAGCTCTGGGATAGCTACACGGGCCATAGTGCCCGCGGTTGCCAATGAAGACCCGCATATAGCCCCGAACGCACCGCAACCTCCCACGGCCGCCATGGCAACACCGCCTCGCCTGTGCCCCAGAAACACGTTAGCTGCACCGAACAAGGATCGACTCAGTCCGGACCGAGAAGCAAACTCGCCCATCAAAAGAAACATGGGGATAACTGAAAATTCATAAGAAGCAAACTGCCAAAAAGCAGCGGTCTTCATATAATCAAGAACTGGGTCGAAACCCGACAGCGCGACGTAGCCAAAGATACCCACTGTAAGCATAGCGATTGCAACCGGAATGCGAATCACTAGCAAACCAATGAGAGCGGCCAAGCCAATTAAGGCGAGTTGCACACTACTCATTATCAGACTCTCTCAATGCGGCAATCGCCGTATAAAAACAACTCACTGAGAGCAGCATGAATGAAGCTATTCCAAATGGATACGCCAACCACAGAGGGAACCCAAGAATCATTGAAATATCTTCATTACTGAATGTGTCTGAAAAACCGTACACCGTACGCCACGCAAAGAGACCGGCTATGAAACCAAAAAGTACTGCAGCGAGGATATCCATCGCACGCTGAACCCATGAAGGCATATGAGAAATGAAAATGTCGACCGCAACATTACCCTGCTGCAGATAACAATAAGGTAAAAATAAGAAAACGGAAATTGCCGTTCCGACGGCAACAATTTCAAAATCACCTGGTACAGGCCTAGAAAAAATTGCGCGTCCAATGATGCTTGTAACAACTAAGGTGATCAGAATTATTAATGTTGTACCTCCCGCAATCGCAAACACGCTCGAAAGCTTGTGGAGTTGTTTTGAAAATCCTTTCACCTTATCAACTAGTTTCTACGTAATGCCAAAACCATAGAGTCGGTGAGGATTATCAACTAAGATTTTTTGCTGAAGCTCTTCATCCGGCATAAAAAGGGGTATCAGATCGACTAAATCACCATCATTCGGCATATGTTTCTTAATATTTGGGTGAGGCCAGTCAGTCCCCCAAAGGATACGGTCTTGCGAAACCTTCAAAAGTGCCCGAGCAAATGGTACTGCATCCGTGAACGGTGGTCCCGCTGTTGATATACGCTCTGCGCCACAGATTTTCACCCAGCAATTATCTCTCTGTGCCACATCTAGCAGCAACCGAAAGGGTACTTGACCCACGCCATCTCCGGTTGGCACCCTCCCCATGTGGTCAATAAGGAAAGGGATAGGAAGGTTATCCAAAAGATCCTTAAACTCTAAAAGATCAGTTGCATCAAAATGCAGAACTACGTGCCAACCAAGCGGCTTAATTCGGTCGACAATACTGCGAAAAACTGACATATCCGGTGTGCCACCGAGATGCTTTACAAAATTGAAACGCACACCACGGATACCACCCTCATTGAGCTGCGAGAAATCCTTTTCAGTAAAGGTATCATTGACGTTTGCCACTCCTCGATACTGACCTCTGCTCTGAGCAATAGCATCTAGAATCACAGTATTGTCGGTCCCGTGGCAACTTGCATTCACTAGAACTGCCCGCTCTAGCCCTAGATCGGACTGCAACTTCTGAAAACTGCTAAGAGGCGCATCAGGCGGAGTGTAGCTACGTCCAGGCGCATAGGGATATTTATCGCCCGGTCCAAAGATATGGCAGTGTGCATCACAAGCTCCAAGAGGAGGCGTATATTCAGGTTTGCGGGTATCAGGATCCGGTGGTTTACACATTGGAATTGTTGCCATGTGCCCATGTTAGCTTTTCAACGCTAAAAATTCTGCGTGAATGCAGGTAGTATGATCTGTATACAGAGCATGCATCCTATGTCTGAAAGAGCACAAGACCTGAAACTGAGAAACGATTTTGCACTCCTTATCAACGGAGAGTTGATCAACAGCAGGCAGTCGCTGGAGGTCATCAACCCAGCTACTGAGAAAATTTTTGCGACTTGTCCCGCAGCCGAACGTGACCACCTGGAAAAGGCTGTAGAGGCAGCGAAACTTGCGTTTGGTGACTGGAGTCGCACATCCTTTGAAGAACGTGCGGATTACATCAAACAATATTCTGTCGTGTTACGGGAACACCAAAACGAGCTAGGTGAATTATTGACTCGGGAACAGGGCAAACCAATCAATCAATCTGTAGCCGAGTTCGAACGAGGTACAGTGCAAGCAGACAATATGACAGGCATAGAAATACCTGTGGAAATGTTACTTGAAGATGCTAATCAGCGTATTGAACTACACTACCGCCCACTTGGTGTTGTGGGAATCATCACACCTTGGAATGCCCCAGTCGCTCTGGCCCTCAGTTCACTGTCATCCGCCCTCTACACTGGGAACACAACCATTCTGAAACCCTCACCTTACACACCGCTGACTACGTTGAAAATGGGTGAACTTGCACAATCAATATTCCCCCCAGGCGTCGTTAATATCCTGGCAGCAGGTAACGATCTAGGCCAATGGATGACGGAGCACAAGGATATCGACAAGATATCTTTTACCGGGTCGGTTGCCACTGGAAAGAAGGTGATGTCAAGCTCGGCAGAGACACTCAAGCGTGTGACCTTGGAGTTGGGTGGCAATGATCCGGCCATTGTTCTTGATGATGTTGATCCCAAGGCGATTGCAAAACAAATATTCTTTGCTTGTTTCGTCAACAGTGGACAGGTCTGCATGGCAATTAAGCGAATTTATGCTCACGAGAGCATATACGAGAAACTTTGCGACGCTCTAGTAGAGGAAGCATGTAGCGCGAAAATCGGAGATGGGCTTGACCCCGACACGAAACTTGGACCCCTACAAAATAAAATGCAGTTCGACAAAGTATCCAATATTTTAAAAGACACAAAAAAAAGTGGGGCAAAATTCATTAGCGGAGGCAAGATTCCCAACACCCCAGGCTACTTCATACCCCCAACGCTGGTCACTGATATCGATGACAATAATCGTCTCGTGACCGAAGAACAATTCGGTCCCATCGTCCCTATCTTGAAGTATTCCGATACAGAAGACGCTCTACAGCGTGCTAATAACACACAATACGGGTTAAGCGGTTCAGTCTGGACTTCAAATACCGAGCGCGGAAAGGCCCTAGCAAAACGCATGGAGGTGGGCACTGCCTGGGTTAACCAACACCGCACCACATCCGCATATGTGCCATTTGGCGGCGCAAAACAATCGGGTCTTGGGCGTCAATACTCTGTACTCGGACTGAAGGGCTATATGGAACCTCAGGTAGTAAGTGTCTCAAAGATTTAATAGGGTTCCATACTGCTTTCAAAACTGTGGCCCCTTTGATAATTCAAAAGCCCCCCCCGCCTGACCTATTTCCACGTTGATGGGCTAGAATGATGCCCCGCAGGCTAGGAGACCAGCATGTTACTCGGTGAAGTTCTGCGCGTCGCCCTGCAATCCATAAGAGCCAATTTTTTTCGGGCTTGTCTTACCATGCTGGGCATCATTATCGGCGTTGCGGCTGTCATCACTATGTTGGCTGCGGGCTCAGGGGCACAACAACGGATTGAAGAACAGATCGATGCCCTTGGAGCTAATCTTCTAAATGTCACGGCAGACAGACCTTTCTTTTTAAGAGGTGTTGCACGTGATCAGTTAACGCTGGAAGTAGAAGACGTGTGGGCTCTCCAAGAGAGATCACAACATATAGAAACTGTGGTCCCCACGCTTGAGAGCCGTAATCAGGTCAAATATGAGAATAAGAATATAAACGTTCGCCTCATTGGGACAACTCACGAGTACATCGACATATTTAACTATCAATTAGCATATGGCCGCATGTTCACAGAAAATGAAGATGGCAGCCGGGAACGGGTTGCCGTGCTAGGTGGAGGAATTCCGGGATCACTTGAGATTGAAAATCCAGCGGAACTGCTAGAACAAAGAATCTCGGTGCGCGGCATACCCTTTACCGTCATTGGCATTCTGAAAGAAGTCGGTAGTGGTTATAACAGCCCTGATCAGAGAATTATGCTGCCATTGCGAACAGCCGAGTTCCGCGTCATGGGATCAGAGGATCTCGAAGATATTAATGTTCGCGTACGCTCGGGAATCCCAATGGAGCATGCTATGGTGGATATAGAGAGAGTTCTGCGTACAGAACACAAAATCCTCCCCGGGCAACCTAATGACTTCGCGATATATGACAGAAAACAATTTCTTGAGACACGCGAAGAAGCTCAACAAACCTTTACCATGCTACTAGCGAGTATCGCTGGGGTCAGTCTATTAGTTGGTGGTATCGGCATTATGAACATTATGCTCGTGTCAGTTACAGAAAGGACTCGAGAAATTGGTGTCCGCATGGCCCTTGGCGCAACTCGATTCAATATCCTGCTGCAATTCCTGATTGAGTCAGTTTTGCTGTGCCTACTCGGCGGCATACTCGGTATCGCCTTGGGAGTGGGAATGGCAGAACTCCTGTCGCGTACTGCCGGATGGGTAATGAATATATCCCCGGAATCAGTTCTCCTCGCGTTCACTTTTAGCATTGGCGTCGGACTTTTCTTCGGAATTCTTCCTGCCCGACGCGCGGCAAAACTCGATCCCATCGATGCCTTACGTTACGAATAGCTCCCCCGAACGCCTATAATTAAATTACCACTAGAAACGTGTCACACTATTTTTTATGAATGACCGCCTAAGGAGTATCTTGACATGAGTACGTCTTCGCAACCCGCATCAAATAATCGACTGGTTACAAGCATCCTAGTCGCCGCAGCTGCGGGCCTATTGCTGCTGCTGACAATCGTCCTCCCGGCAGAATATGGCGTCGATCCTCTCGGGACCGGTCAACTCCTAGGTCTCAATGCAATAAACGCAGAGCCCACACGGACGATCGAGATCAGTGACGTTATCGGCGGAAATGAGCAATTAACTGAAGTTGAAATTCCGGACTTTGGAGATCCGGTCCCACTACCGAATCCAGCTGTTCACCAGGACGAAACAATACCGTCAGAAACACGTACTCTCCAGATTCCCATAGGCCCGGAGCAAGAGACAGAGATCAAAACCGTATTAGGCGAGGGAAAAGTAATTCTCTATTCTTGGGAAGTTGATCGGGGCGATATCTACTCCGACTTTCATGGACATGCCCCTGAATTTGGCCCCGAATTCTTTGTGCGTTATGAAGAGCACCAAGAGGGCTCGGGCAACGACGGTTCCCTGGTCGCCCCGTTCTCCGGTGAGCATGGCTGGTATTGGCTGAACTACAATGAGTTCCCCGTGATAGTGACACTGACCGTCAACGGTTATTTTGACGATATTATTGACTACGGTATTTTCTAGGCTCGCGTATCAACCCCATTGTCTGTCAGCACGGGATAAAATCTAACTAGAACGCCAGAAAACAAGTATGTCTCAACAACGAAATCCAAGGTATTGGGCCTCTTCCTGGTACACCACAAAGTTTGCCGAACAGCCCTGGCCGCCGGGGTGGTATTGGCATGATGAACGCTACGATTGGAGCGGCCCCTACGAAACGGAAGAAGAGGCACGCCGAGCGTTAGAGTCTTATGAAAAAGGTCGCGCGATACCCTACCTAAGTTCGTCTATCTATTAACCTCTGCTAAATAACGACTTACGATGGTGGCGGTGGGTGTTCTCGGGCAATGTTTAGTGTCTCGGGTACAAGGAAAAGAAATACCGCCCCCCCTAGAAATCCGATACCAGCAACAAAAAAACTGGCTGCAGCCAGACTTATCACATCAACCAGGATACCCGCCAGAAGCGGTCCACTCACCCAGCCTACATCACTGATAAGACGCCAAACACCTAGAAACTGCCCACGCTCACTTACAGGTGAAAGGTCCATGCCGATGATCATCACAAGTCCAACGCTGAGGCCGTTTGCTAATCCGAGTATCAATCCGACGACCAGCAGCGAGTAAAAACTGTCGGCGAATGGAAGCATTATCAAGCCAAGGACAAAAAATAGGATGCTGGGTATCCCGGTCGCCTTCCTTCCCCACCGATCCATGATGATGCCAACGGGATAAAATAAAGACATATCTACAGCGGCGGAAAGCGCATAGATAAATCCTATCGTGGCGGCGTCGAGCCCCACGATTACGCCAAATAGTGGGATAAGCAACTGCCGAATGGCGCGCATGAGCTGGAAGGCAAGTGCCACGGATCCCGCGGTGAAAAAAGTTTTCCTGTTGGACGTGAGAATTCGGCCAATGGTCTTGATGTGACTGGTATCTGTCGGTGTAGCTGGATGGACATTGTCCGTAAACAAAAACGAAAGTAATGCAGCTATCGCAGCTATGATCGCTCCAATGAGAAACGTAATCGGGTAACCAAAGGACTGTGCAATCACCCCCCCGGCTAATGGCCCTGCAAACGCCCCAAAGCGCTGGACACCTGCGAGCCCAGCAGTCGCTCGGCCTCGTTCATCAGGCGAACAACTATCAGTGATATACGAAGTCCATCCCCCGAACCATGCTGCGTGGGCGGCACCAAGAGGTATGACACACAGCGCGACGACCCATTCCTCAGTTGCTGCTGCAAGAAACAGCATAAAAATGGCCAGTGTCGACAGCCCACCGAACAGCACCCATTTATCACCGAACCGCCCTACCAATAAGCCAGCAGGCACATCAAACAACAAAACCCCAAATGCCCGTAGACCCATTACCAACGCCGCAAAAGCCGCGCTACCGCTTAGCTCCAGGGCATAAATAGGCAGAAGCAAGATCATCGCTTGATTGGCGATAGCCATCAGCGCCGACGGCAAATAAATCGGGATTAGCAGCCGATCATATGGAGCAGATAAACCCACAATACAATTGTCAGCGCAAAAACTGTCTGATAAGCAAACTAAAGGATGGCAACAATTGCATCGGCCACGTAGTCAACATTGGATTGATTGATACCAGCAACATTAACCCGGCCAGACTCGAGCGTATAAACATGAAACTCCTCGCGTAGCCGAATCGCTTGTTCCTGTGATATTCCTAGAAATGAGAACATGCCTCGTTCACTCGCGATAAAAGAAAAGTCCCGCGGCGCATCCCGCTCTTTGAGCTTATCCACGATCAGGCGCCGTAAGTCGTTCAGGCGTTCTCTCATCTGAGCAAGCTCTTCAATCCATATTGCGCTCAACTCATTATCATTCAATACACAACCAACTATCGCCGCCCCGTGATCAGGTGGCATAGAGTAGATGCCTCGCGCCACGTTACTGAGGTTAGACTGTGCAATCTTGGCCCGTTTCACGTCTTTAGAAACAACGCTAGCCATCCCTACTCTCTCCCGATAAAGGCCAAAATTTTTCGAACATGAAGTCACAACGATAACTTCATCCAGCCGCTCGGCCATCAGGCGAACACCATAAGTGTCCTCTTCGAGACCCTCGGCAAGCCCCTGATAAGCGAGGTCGAGAAAAGGCACAATACCGCGTGACTCAAATAGGTCCGTCAACCTATCCCACTGGTCGCGAGACAGGTCGGCCCCACAAGGGTTATGACAACAACCGTGAAGCAACACTAGATCTCCAGCGCCTAGCTTATTAAAGGTGTCGGTCATCGCATCAAAATCGATACCATGATTTTTATAATCATAGTAAGGGTATTGCTGAAGTCTCAAACCTGCCAGACGCAATAGGGGTAGATGATTCGGCCAAGACGGGTCACTCAACCACACCTGCGCATCCCGTTGTGCACGAATGATCATGTGACCAGCAACACTCAACCCACCGCTGCCCCCTGGGGTCTGCACAGAAGAGATTCGACCAGCCTTTCGCGCAGGGTGATCTGCCCCGAACAGAATTTTCTCAACGCTCTCATTGAAACTTGCATTACCGGCTATTCCAACATAACTCTTGGTTTTCTGCTCACTTAGTACTTGCCGTTCGGCCTGACGCACACACTCCAACACTGGGGTATTTCCATCTTCATCCTGGTATACACCCACGCTGAGATCGACCTTACGGGGATCTTTGTCCTGACGGAACATCGCCATGATGCCGATGATGGCATCGGGGGGTAACGGCTCTAAGCTCTGGAACACAGGTAGTCCTCAAAAAGGGCGGACGCCATATCCACCGGACGCGGATACTAAACGATAAGCCTCCCCTTTTTAAGACTTATCCAAAAACCTTATGGGTACCACTATCCGCTAAAGAACGCTGTCATCCGTGGAATTAACTGCTGCCAAATCAGCACCAAGGAGAGCCCAGTAAACACAATTAGACTAAACCAACCAAACCACTTCGCAAAAGCAGAGGGATAAAATGTTTTATCGTCTTTAGGAATTACTGTGAAGCAATAATATAGATTAAGGAAAAAAATCACTGGCGCGACAAAATACGCTAGTGCAGAGGCTATGAGCACTAGAAACACTGGCCGAGGGATAAATAAAATAAATGTTGCCGACGTGATTAAGGAGAACAACATACTCAACCGGTAAATGTTGTACTCAGAATACCAGCAGCGTAAATCCTCAGAATTAAGCTCTTCTTTCGTTGTACCTGAACGATCAGCAGTAGCCTTAAAAAGATTCCGACAGCACGCGCCAACGACTCTTGGCCATCCGTCAAAATAATTGAACGCGGTTGAGTAAGTTGCTGCCATAGCACCAACGAGAAAGACAATCATCATTCCAGGACCAACACTGTCTGTGAAGATTCGCGCTATCTCGCCCATCACAGCATTACCTTGTACCTCACTGGGAAACATCCAAACAGCCGCCAGAAGAAGAAATATACAAACAAGAAAAAACGAGATTACATGGCCTGCACGAAAGTCTATCAGTCCAATCTTGAACCACCTCCTGCAGTACTCCAAAGCATGGGCAGGCATAAGCTTTGTATGTACAGAAAGATCTTCCTTACCACTGGAGAACGCATTAAAACGGGGTGCAATGCCCTCATCTTCAAGCTTTTCACGAATCCGCCCCATGCCTACCTTCTTCGCTTTACCCCACTCCGAGGCCTGCAGCGAAACGTCAATACCAGTGGGCAGGAGTCCTAAGAACGACGCAATAATTAACCAAGACCCCTCGGGAGTATCGAGTTGAAAAAAATGTACAAATTCACTCACCGGGGCGGGGCTCACAGCATAAACCCCTAAACTGCAAACCAACAAAGTACCGGCAGCTATCTTAGTGACGAGTTCAACCGCTGCGTATTTTCCGCCAAGGATAATCGCTACCGAACTTACACCTATCAGCAATCCATAGAATCCCAGTTCATGATTATCCTCTAATCCTGGAATATCCACGCCCAAATACTCCCGGAAGAAATAAAACAGGACTGCTGCTGCCGCAATTAATCGCCCAGCCTGACCAATGGCTGACTGGATAATCGTTGTGATAAGGACATACCAGACTGGAATTTTCTTCCAAGCCGTAGCGTAAGCATCCAACATGCTCCGTCCGGTAGCATGAGTGAAGCGAAAAGCCATCTCAAAACCGTAATACTTGAAGATATAGGCAACGGGTATGCACCACAGCAACGCGTAACCGAAACGCCCACCAGCCACAGGAGCAGTAACTAGATGACTAGTACCAATACCAGTCATCATTAAAATCATCCCGGGTCCGAACTGACGAACCAGATTCGCTGGCGCCATTGAAGGTAGTTCTAAGGAGTTAAAGCTCCCATTGGAATCAGAAACTCCAGAAGATTCAGTACTCATGCTAAGACGGCCCCCACTTGTATCGTTCGGATCGTATAGTACATGAAGAGTAATCAGGCACCACTCATAGAATGGACACCGTTCAGGCGCATACATCCCCTACCTAACAGCTTTCTCCGGAATAAACTGACGCATATTGACGCATAAGTCAGTGCATAAGCACCACTGTTTTTAAGCACGCCACTTATGCATTAGTCATCCCAGAAGTGCTTGTGAGCGGCAAATTTAGCTCATTGTCTGAGCAGTTTCCTAGAAGTACTGGAGCGAGCCATCTCAACTACCGCTGACAATCATAGGGTTGGATACTTTCACCAAGAGATAACCAGTATCCATCCAGATGCGCAGGACTAGTGAACGTCGACGGATCCGTAATCGTAATCTCAAAATCCAGTCTCGACTGGTCTGCGCTGAGAGAGTAACGTTCTTCGATCTCCACGTCCTTGCTGAGCGGTGTGCCAATGGTATCGAAGAATGGCCAATTCGCTCGCATCGTCCTGACGATGAAATCCCCGCCCTCCCAGTGTCCGACAGAATAGCCGAGCCGAGACCAGGGCTCCTCGTCTGGTGCCGAGTCCGTGTCCATATGAATGACTCTCTCAACATCATAGAGTTCTGCCCTCAAGATGATCTCGCTACCTCGATCAATGAACTCGAACGGATGCGGATTAACCATGATGCGTGGCAGTCCTTCAGGTTCACACCGGATCGCGAAATTGTCGAGCATATCCCAGGACGCACGGGCATCGATCGCGCTCTGCGTAAATGGCTGATCGGCGAGCTGCTCGACGGCTTCGAACATGTTGGCCGCGGGCACGCTCCAGACACGGAAGATACCGACGTTCTCCGTTGCCGCGTCGACGAGCTGGCCCTCGTCATCGTAATTCTCTGGCGTGAACTGGAACCAGAGCGGCAGATCCGTACCGTCGCGTAGCTGCGCGCGCAGCGCGAGCATCTTCGATACCTCGCGCGTCGATCGCCGACCAATGATCACAATCTGACGCCCGACGGATAGTATGTCGCGCGTGATGCCGGCACGCTCCAGAGGGTATATGGAACTCGTCTCCATTTGCCAAATTTCCGGCACCCCGCGATCACTCACGACCTCAATTGTGAGACCAACATGCGGATTTCGCCATTGCACTTCGACCAGTTCACCAGCGACCCTTGTTACTGCTTCCTCATAAAAATTCACTGAGTGATGAGCGAATAACATGGTCGGCAATGACAAAAGAATTATCGCCACAACTACTTTCTTCACTGTTCCTACCTCCCTGCTCGAATCACTACGGCTCAGCCGTCCGACTGAGAATGCAAGGATCGAGCCTTTACGAGCGGGAAACGCGCGTCGATCGCAGACATCGGGCTCAATGTCTGTTTTCGGCCAAAAGCGGACGTTCGTCACCATTCGTTAAGAGTTAATGATCGGAGTCGTCGTCGCCGATCCACTCAAAGCCCGCCTCAACGCGGATTTTGTTGTTGTTAAGGTCCCAACTGTAGAAAACCCGCTTACCCTCCGCATCGAAAATTCCTAGAGATTGCTGAAAATGTATCGGCGGCGGCGCCTCTCCAGGCACCGTTGCCTCCAAAACATAGAGGCGGCGCCCTTCGAGATATAACCCGACGAAGGTCCGCGATTGATCCGTGTTGGTGATTTGTAGATGATGCCCCGGTATGCGGTCGACCTGCGCGAAGGCATCATAGGTGATCTCACCGCCCCTCTTGCGAATGTTCCATGCCTCCCAGGCTATGGAACCTCTAAAGTCTGTCCCGGCCTCGTTGCCGTCACACTCGCCCGCGTGGCCGGGCTGTTCGCAAAGCTCTCTATGCGCACGTTCGGCCTCTGTGTAGTTTATGACGGTGACCGAATAGCGGCTTGAACCCTGTTCGACGGTATAAACGCGCGCCGGGAGCGTGGCATTGAACTGCGAGACGTAACTAGTGTCCTGTATTTCGGGCTCACCTGGAAAATTGACGATGAACCGTTCTGCCCTGTCGATATAGTTGATCCAACCCTGTGCAAGGGAAACTCCTGCAGAAAGGAGAAGCAATAAGAAAAAAGTGGTCATTTTTAGGCGCATGATCCCGCTCCCCCAAAAGTCTGCCCAATTCAGCCTACTCGAATGGTACCTCGACACCATTCTCTTTGGTCAAAACACCGAGAAGGCAGCCTCGCGAGCCGTCTCTGAGCGGATGGCACCTCACTGAGACCTTGTCACCGACCACCACGTTGTCCGGAGTCCATTCAGTCGCCCTCAGCTGGGCCACACTGGTCCCCTCCAATGCCCATACCCTTGGACGTCCGTCGGCTTCCATGACTTCAAGGTAGATCCAGCTATGTGGATTCATCCAGTGGACTTCCGTAACGGTGCCATCCAGGTACGTCCACTCCGCCTCTACGTAGTTCCCGTGAGAATGGTGTGACCATGTTGGCGAGACTGCGGCGAGTGTTAGTATCGCCGCGAAAACTGTTGTGTTCGATGTACGGCTCATGTTCTCCCCCTCCCTCCAACCGGCAGATTTCGTTCATTTCCTGCCGCTCGGATACTCCCAAGTATATACCTCCGAACGTCCGCTCGTTCTCCAAACTGGCCATTCAGAATCAGTGAGTTAGACTCAATTAGAATGTCCGCTTTCGGCCAGAAGCGGACGTCGCATAGTTAGGCGTGAAAGTTAAAATAACTTTAGGGACTCCGAACCTGGAATCTCTACAACATCTCAGGTTATGAGAGAAACCTCGCCACACCCTCTCAAGAGTTACTCAGCTACGAATAACTCTTCGTTCAAGAGTTCCCCATCCACATCATGGTGTCGAACAAGCAAAGTAGGCACATCGTTACGACGTTCAGCCGTGACTGATAGAAAACCCCCAACAATATTCAGGTATCGATGTTCTGGCCGGATGTCATCGGCACTCCAACCGCGAGCGTGGGGGTCACTAACAGGGCCTGTAGCGTACTCCCGCAAACCAGTTTCTGCATGCTCAATGACGTATTGGTAATGTCGGTCTCCACAGATCACAATCATATTATTCTGTGATCCCAAAAACTCCCGAATCTCTTCACCCTCGTAGAAGAAGCCCTCCAAGTTCGTATGGTTATCTATCTCGCCCTCATTGTAAGGACCTAACATGGGTGTTGGGCTAATTAAAATTCGAAAAGTCGCGTCCGACGCCCGAACAGAATTTAGAAACCAATCTTTTTGCTCCGCACCCCAAATGGTTTTCTCCGGCCCATCCGGATCGGTATTCGCACTACGGTAATCCCGGTTCTCCACCATCCAAATCTGTAGATCTCGGCCCCAGCGAAACGTCCTATAGGTACGTTCGCCCATAGGCACCTGCTCCAAGAATACTGCTTGGCCCTGCGCGAAGGTGAATTCGCCCATGAACCGACTCTCCATAGTGGGCCAACTGTCGTTGGACAAAGTGTCATGGTCATCCTTCATGAAATAGCTCGGGACCTGGCGATGAAATTCAAAGTTGGTGGGTAAACTAAACATGCGCGCCCAACCCCATCGGGCAAGGTCAATATTCTTTGCCCAGGAATCGTAATAAAGAATATCGCCCGTATGAACGAAGAAACTGGGCTCCAACTCAAGAATTGATGGATACATCCTGTATCCCCCGCCAAACGCATCCTGATCTGGATAAGCCTGTCCGGTGGTGGCAACAAATACCACCCGTTCCGACTCAGAGGGTGAAGGTGCCGTCCGGAAACTACCATCAAGAATAGATCCGGTTATCTCACTACCCAACCTACGAGCCTCAACACGCAACTCGTAAACGGTTGCAGGTTCTAAACCGGTTATCCTGAACTGTCGCGTGAAATCCTTATCGGGATCCACTAGCGTCCAAGAAGTTGCCTCCCAGTCGCTTTCATGTTCTTGCCGATAGAGAATCCGAGCCTCGCCTGGGGATCCAGGTACCGCTCCCTCAATGTTTTTGATAGTTGCGCCCTCTGGGTACTCAACAACCGGCACCCAATCAGCAGGAGTTGCGGGCCAAACAGGATCCTGTACGAGTTCGCGTGTATCCGGGTGGATATACAAAGTATCAGGCACAGGCGCTCCAGACCCAACCCGTTGAGGGCTACGGGTGAGGCGCGCCCAGATAATCGCCCCGGTATCGCTAACCTCGCCAATCTTGATTCCGGTTGCCTGGTAAGGCCCAACCATTACCGGTCGGTCACAACCTCCGAATGATAGAAAGGCAAAGAGACAGAAAGCAGTTATCGCCCCAGCCCTGGTGGGCTGAATTAACCGACAGACCTCTTTCTGAGTGATAGCAGTTATCGCCAGCTCGCCGCCGCCCGTGATCGCCAGCGAGCCTCTGCCTGCGCATGCTCAGAAACAGCCGGTAACTCCAATAACTCCATGCGGATGCCATTCTCATCATAGATGTTTGACAAAACAGCGTTCGTGCCACTGATTCGAGAATCCTCAACTTCGACGCCCCGCCCCCTGTACATATCTATTGCGGCATCCATATCTTCCACAACCACGCCGAAGTGACTTAGCCCAGGCGGTCGTTGGTCATTGGCGGGCTGTAGCTCAAGGAATGAATTCTCACTGACCTGAACATAAACTAGAACAATCTGTCCCGAATCGTTAGTGACTCGGAATGCCTCTGGAAACCCCATAGTCTCGGTGTAGTAAGCAATAGTCTCTTCTATATTAGGCGTACTAATTGCGACGTGGTTCATGCGCACAACGCCTTGGTTTTGACTTTGAGCGATGGCGACCTGGACGGCAACAGTAACCAAAATCCCTGCAACGAATAAATAAAGACCGCGCATAACAATCTCCTCATTATAGTTAGTGTCTGCCACTCGCGGCTGAATGACTTAGCTGGTCAAAAATACTCTCATTCTTCGGCTCTGTCACTGATACGGCAATCACACTGGTCGAAAACAACAATTAAAGGTTCGATTAAAATGCAATTGTATTGAGACTAATCACCGTTAGTGCAGTGTCAATACAAGCAGGATTACAAAGCTGTAATTGGTTACGATACGAGCCCGAAACAACACCGAGAGCAAGAATGAAGGCGGTCTTACAAGACGAATATGGTGGAGCTGAAGTTCTCCAAGTGGGTGAAACAGAAAATCCTGCTCCCGGAGAACATCAGGTTGTGGTAAAGGTGGCAGCCACCTCAGTCAACCGTGCAGATATCATCCAGCGCGAAGGTAATTACAACCAACCGCCTGGAGACTCACCGATCTTGGGGCTTGAGGTCGCAGGTGTTGTAGACGAGTTGGGAGCTGGGGTGACGGGGTTCAAAACTGGGGAACGAGTAATGTCTCTGGTCGGTGGTGGGGGTTATGCGGAATATGCATCAGCATACGCCAGCCATTTAATGAAAATTCCGAAATCAATGAGCTTCGAGCAAGCGGCCTGTGTTTCTGAAACTTATATCACCGCATACCTCAATGTTTTTACTGTCGCATGTCTCAAAGATGGAGAAACGGTGTTACTACATGGTGGTGGTGGTGGTGTAAATACTTCTGCCATACAACTCTGCAAAACATTAATGCCCGATGTAACTGTTCTGGTCACCGCATCTACAGGAAAAACGGACCGCGTCAGAGTACTTGGTGCCGACCATGTCATTGACTATAAGACCGAAGATTTTGTGGAAGCCGTTCGCACTTTCACTTCGAAGAAAGGTGTCGACATTATTCTCGATCATATTGGCGGCGAATATCTAACCCAGAATCTGAAATCGCTTGCAGTCGGTGGCCGGCTGGTAATCATTGGTCTAATGGGAGGAGCTAAATCCGAAATCAATATAGCGCCGCTTATGGTCAAGCGCCAACAGATTCTTGGCTCAGTGCTCCGATCAAGGCCAGTGGAGGAGAAGACTAGAATTACGGAGAAATTCAGCCAAAACGTCTTGCCACTTTTTGCCGAGGGGCACATCGAACCCCTGATCCATCAAGTATTACCCCTGGAAGAAGTGGCAGAAGCCCATAGAATCATGGAAGCCAGTGCGCACTTCGGCAAGATCGTATTGACCCTATAAGCTAAAAGTTTGGAACTCGCTTGCCCAAGGATAAAGCTTGGTATACGGTATACCAGTAATCGCGATATAAAGAAAAATAAAACCCTCCATGGCTGCCACCCAATTGCATCTACGCCCCGTGCAAACCTCTGTCGTCTTGAAAGAGAAGGTTTACAGAGCGCTCTTGGACGCCATCATGACCATGGACATTTATGCTGGAGATGAACCACCACGGTTAGACGAAAGGCGCCTTGCAGAAGATTTAGGTGTCAGCCGAACCCCCGTTCGTGAAGCTATCTCCAGACTAGAGCAGCAAGGGCTAGTAGAAACAGTACCCCGCCGTGGCGCCTTCGTGGTACGAAAAACGAAAGATGAAATACTGGAGATCATTTCTGTCTGGGCAGCACTCGAAGGTATGGCAGCACGATTAGCGACAGCGGTGGCAACAGACGAAGAAATCGCCCAACTACGAAAACTCTTCGTAACCTTTGAAACGGCGCAGGGTGCTGAGGCCCGTATAGACGAATATTCCGATACAAATATTCGATTTCATCAAAGCATCATTGCATTGAGCAAGAGCACCTTACTTAAGGAGATGTCTGACACCCTGTTCGTGCACATGCGCGCCATTCGAGCCCAAACAATTACAGAGCGTGATCGTATGAAGCGCTCCATTATCGATCATATGCACATCATTCAGGCGATAGAAAATCGGGATACTGAACTAGCCGAGCGACTCGTGCGTGAGCACTGCTTCGGTTTGGCTGAACATATTGATAATTATGCGGACTATTTGGACTGACTAAAACACCGGTACTAACCAGACAAAACCTAAACGGAGCAACTCATGGCAAGCGTTCCTGCAGAAAAAATTAGTGCGTCAGAGGCAGCCGAAATCGAGCGCGAACAGACGGATGGGTTTCACCTCATCATTGATGCGCTCAAGCTCAATGACGTGGAGACGATCTACGGCGTACCCGGCATCCCTATTACCGATTTTGGCCGCATGGCGCAAGCCGAAGGCATACGCGTAATTGCCTTCCGCCATGAGCAGCACGCAGGCAACGCAGCGGCCATCGCCGGCTATCTTACGAAAAAACCCGGCATCTGCCTTACGGTGTCTGCACCCGGCTTTCTCAACGGGCTGACTGCGCTAGCCAATGCTACGACCAATTGCTTTCCGATGATCCTGATCTCAGGCTCGTCCGAGCGCGAGATCGTTGATCTTCAGCAGGGCGACTATGAAGAGATGGACCAGCTTGCCATCGCCAAGCCTCTGTGCAAGGCGGCCTTTCGCGTACTGCATGCTGCTGATATCGGCATTGGTGTGGCGCGCGCGATCCGCGCTGCGGTTTCGGGACGGCCGGGCGGAGTCTATCTCGATCTTCCGGCCAAGCTTTTCGGTCAAGTGATGGATACCGAGGCAGGAGAAAAATCACTAATCGAAGTCGTCGACCCTGCACCCGCGCAAATTCCTGCTCCCACGGCTGTTGGGCGCGTCCTCGAATCGCTCAAAAACGCGAAACGCCCGCTAGTCATTCTCGGCAAAGGCGCTGCCTATGCACAGGCGGATGATGCGATCCGCACTTTTATAGAAAAGACTGGAATTCCCTTTCTGCCCATGAGCATGGCTAAAGGCATCCTGCCCGACACTCACCCGCAATGTGCGGGCGCAGCGCGGTCTTTGGTATTAAAAGAATCCGACGTTGTGATGCTGATCGGCGCACGTCTCAATTGGCTACTGTCGCAAGGTAAAGGCAAGCCCTGGGGCGGACGAAAGAAATTTATTCAGGTTGACATTGAACCTAGAGAAATGGATTCAAATGTAGAAATCGCAGCACCACTGGTAGGCGATATCGGTTCCTGCGTGTCGGCACTGCTCGACGGACTTGATTCCAATTGGCCCGAACCGCCGGCAGATTGGATCAACGCGGTTAAAACAAAAAAGGACACAAACATCGACAAGATGGCGCCGCGGCTAATGAACAATAACTTCCCGATGGATTTTCACGGCGCGCTCGGTGCTTTGCGCACCGTTATAAAGGAGCGGCCCGATGCAATCCTCGTCAATGAAGGTGCCAACACGCTCGATCTCGCACGCGGCATTATCGACATGTACAACCCTCGCAAACGACTTGATGTCGGCACTTGGGGTGTCATGGGTATCGGCATGGGCTTCGCAATCGCCGCCGCTGTAGAAACCGGTAAACCTGTACTTGCGATAGAAGGCGACAGCGCCTTTGGCTTTTCCGGCATGGAAATCGAGACTATCTGCCGTTACAACCTGCCAGTCTGCGTCGTTGTCTTCAACAATAGTGGGATCTATCGTGGAACAGACACTAATGAGCTGAGCTCTGACCCAGCATGGACTTGCTTTGTCACGGATTCACGCTACGACAAGATGATGGAAGCATTCGGCGGCGTCGGCATCCATGCAACCACCCCCGACGAACTGAAGAGCGCCGTTGATACAGCGATGGATTCTGGCAGACCAACTCTCATCAACGCGGCGATTGACCCAGCCGCCGGTAGCGAGAGCGGCAGAATCGGTAACCTCAACCCGCAAAGCAAATTACGCAAGAAATGACCCGCGTGTGGTTCCCATATATAAATGACTAAAGAATTAGGAAATTACATACCATGACCTCTAACAAGGCACTTTCTGGCATTCGAATCCTCGACATGACCCATGTGCAGGCTGGCCCTACATCTAGTCAGCTTATGGGCTTTCTTGGTGCAGACGTTATTAAACTAGAGTCACCAGCAGGTGATGCAACTCGAGGACAATTGAGAGACATACCAGAGGCGGATAGTCTCTATTTCACTATGCTTAACTGCAATAAGCGGTCGATCACGGTAAACCTAAAAAATGATAAGGGCAAAGAAATTTTCACAAAACTCGTGGAAACCTGTGATGTCCTTATGGAGAACTTCGGGCCCGGTGTTCTGGATCGACTAGGTTTTGGATGGGAAAACGTCCAAGAGATCAACCCTCGAATCATCATGGCCACAATCAAGGGCTTTGGCTCTGAAGGTCCATACGCAGCCTTTAAGGCATATGAAAATGTTGCCCAAGCTATGGGTGGTGCAATGAGCACCTCTGGTTTGTTTGATGGCCCTCCCGTCGTTACCGGCGCACAAATCGGTGACTCCGGTACAGGCGTGCACTTGATGGCCGGGATTCTTGCTGCACTTATCCAGCGGGAACGCACTGGGCGCGGCCAGTACGTAGAATGCGCCATGATGGATTGCGTGATGAATCTAACGCGGGTGAAGTGGCGGGACCACCAACGTCTCGACCACGGCCCACTGTCTGAATATTGGCATCAGGAGTTTGAAGACTTTACACCCCGCGCTGGCAACGACTCCGGCGGTGGACAGCTTGGCAATGCCATTCAATGCAAGCCCGGTGGCCCGAATGATTACCTCTACATCGTAGTCCAGGAACATGTCTGGAGTGCACTGGCAAAACGTGTGGGGGGAGAAGAGCTAGCCAATGATTCGCGTTTCGACAATATTAATGTCCGCCGGACAAATCAAGGGGAAATGTGGGATCTCCTTACTGAATTCGCGAGCAATTATACAAAGCGTGAGCTCATGGAAGTTCTGAACGAGATCGATGTTCCGTGTGGCCCCATCATGAGTACCACCGACCTCGCTAACGACGATCATGTACAGCTGCGCGAAATGTATGTAGAACTTGATCATCCCGAGCGCGGCAAATGGTACAACCTAGGCTGCCCAATTAAACTTTCTGATTCACCCGTAGATGTAACCAGATCACCGTTATTGGGTGAACATACCAATGAAATCTTAAGCGATGTCCTAGGTTATGAAGCCAACGAAATTGATAACTTAAAAGAAGCAGGTGCTTTTTCCCGGCCACCACGCCGCAAGTAAGAAAGTAAAAGCCTGTTCACGAGCAGCTATAACAGCTGTTAATTATTTAAGGAGAATAAAAATGCCTAGTCGGCAAGATGATGTCCGCGCTGTCTTGGACCAAGTGGAAGCGAGTGGCCGCACATCACTAACAGCACCGGAGTGCAAAACTGTCTGTGACGCTTACGATATCCCAGTCCCCGCGGAGGGGCTGGCACAATCCGCTGACGAGGCTTCGGTTATTGCCGATAAGATTGGCTATCCCGTGGTGATGAAGATTGTTTCGCCCGATATTCTCCATAAGACGGAGGCGGGGGGCGTCTTAGTCGGCTTGACAGACTCGGATGATGCTGCTGCAGGTTATGACAGCATTATTGCTAATGCGAGAGCTTATAAAGGCGACGCCAACATTATAGGAGTTCAGGTACAAGCAATGGTGGCAGGCGACGGGCAAGAGGTGATTGTCGGTGCCGTTACTGACCCGAGTTTTGGCAAACTGGTGGGATTTGGCCTCGGCGGTATTCTTGTGGAGGTGCTCAAAGACATTACCTTCCGTCTAGCTCCAACCACGACTGATGATGCTCAGTCGATGCTCAATAGCATACAAGCGGCTGAGGTGCTCGATGGAATCCGAGGTTCCGAAGCTATCAATCGCGATGCGCTCACAACAATAATCGTTAAGGTATCGGAACTTATTAGCGATTTCCCAGAAATACAGGAAATTGACCTGAACCCAGTGCTTGCAGATGGAAAAGGTGCGACTGCGGTCGACTCACTGATCTCGGTTGATTTCTCGCCTCAGAAAGAAATATACCGCCCTAGTCAGAAAGAAATCGTGTCGGCTATGCAGAGCATTATGAACCCTAGATCTGTAGCCGTCATAGGCGCCTCTGATGGAGAGGGCAAGATTGGTAATTCGGTGATGAAAAATATCATTAACGGTGGCTATCAAGGTGAACTCTATCCAATCAATCCGAAAGCGGATGAGATTCTCGGAAAGAAAGTCTATAAGAGCGTGAAGGACGTGCCCGGGGAAATTGATGTTGCCGTATTTGCGGTTCCTGCAAAATTCTGCGTAGCAGCTATGGAGGAAGTCGGCGAGAAAGGTATACCAGGGGCCATAATGATCCCTTCTGGTTTTGCTGAAGTCGGTGAACATGAGCTACAGGATGAGCTTGTAGCAGCCGCGCGCAAGAATAACGTGCGGATAATGGGCCCAAATATTTACGGGTTCTATTACACACCTGCCAATCTATGTGCGACCTTTTGTACGCCGTATGACGTTAAGGGCAAGACCGCACTCTCCTCCCAGAGCGGAGGCGTCGGAATGTCGATCATTGGTTACAGCCGCTCAACTAAAATGGGTGTTTCCGCAATCGTGGGACTGGGAAATAAGTCTGACCTAGATGAAGATGATCTCCTCACCTACTTCGAGCAAGATGACAATACGGATGTGATGGCAATGCATGCGGAGGACTTAAAGGACGGTCGGAGCTTCGCGGAAGTAGCAAAACGTGTTTCCAAGACAAAACCAATAGTTATGCTTAAGGCGGGGCGCACACAGCTAGGTGCAAAAGCGGCTGCCTCGCATACCGGTGCACTAGCGGGCAATGATAAAATCTACGATGATGTTTTACGCTCCAGTGGCGTAATACGCGCATACAATCTTAACGATCTGCTCCAATTTGCGCGTGGTCTCCCGGTGCTGCCAACTCCTAAGGGCGAGGAAATCGTCATTATTACTGGTGCCGGTGGTTCCGGTGTTCTGCTATCCGATGCGATCGTCGATAATGACTTGTCGTTGATGAAGTTTCCCCACGATTTGGATGAAGCCTTCAAGGAGTTCATACCTCCTTTTGGTGCTTCTGGGAATCCCGTAGACATTACAGGTGGTGAGCCTCCTATAACTTATGAGAACACTATTCGACTTGGACTCGAAGATGACCGCGTTCACTCTCTCATCCTTGGCTATTGGCACACAATCATTACACCCCCCATGGTCTTTGCCGAACTATGTGCCCGGGTGGTCCAAGAGGGCAGAGACAAGGGGATTGATAAGCCGATCGTGGCATCGTTGGTCGGTGATGTAGAGGTGGAAGAAGCCTCCGAATATTTGTACGAACGAGGGATAGTTGCATGCCCTTACACCACAGAACTCCCAGTTGCCATACTTGGAGCAAAGTACCAATGGGCGCGCAACGCTGGACTTCTATAACAGCAATCAGTTAGGAAAATTAGCGGTGGTTCCGTAAGTACGAATAATTTGACCGTTGCTCTGGCTAAGGATAGAACTTGAAGTGACCGCACTACGCAGCCTACTTTTTGTCCCGGGAAACAAGGCCAACATGTTGGAGAAAGCGCTTGGTTTCAAGCCAGATGTTTTCGTCCCAGATATGGAAGACTCGGTCCCTAAAGGCGAAAAAGAAAACGCCCGCAACCTGATCTCAGAATATCTACCAAAGCTTGCAAAATCAGGGGTGCCTATAATTCCAAGGGTTAATTCTCTAGACACTACGTGGGCGGTTGATGATTTGGCTGCTGTAGTAGGGCCACACATCTACGGGATATCCATCGGCAAGATCAACACGCCAGCCGATATCAAGGAGACCTCAGAACATCTCTGTACCCTCGAACGGAAAGCAGGGCTAAACGAGGGTCATATTAAGATGATCCCTTGGCTCGAATCTGCCAAAGCGATCATTCACTGCTATGAAATTTGCCTCGCGAGCGAACGCCTAGTAGGCATTGCCTTTGGCGGAGAAGATTTTACTCATGATATGGGAATCGAGCGCCTAGAAGACGAATCTGAAGTCTCGTTTGCTCGTAACCAGCTTTGTATTGCTGCTAAAGCAGCTGAGATCCTTGCACTGGACACACCCTACTTTCTATTTAAAGATGAGGACGGGCTGCGAATTAATAGTGCAGTAGCCAAACAATGTGGATTCAAGGGCAAGTTTGCCATCCATCCAGCACAAATTAATGGAATCAATGACACTTTTTCCCCATCAAAGAAAGAAATCGAATATGCCCATAGAGTCGTGGAAGTTTTCGAAGAAGCAGAGCGTGCAGGTCGTGGGTCAACGGCATTGGATGGGAAAGTTATAGACGTTCCCGTTTTTAAACGGGCACGGGCGTTACTCGATCTCGCGAGCAGGTAACTGAAGATTTAAAGTCTCTATACCTTCTTTAATCCGACGAGCAGTTAATTTAGCGTCGTTATAATCATGCTGAATATGTATGGCAGCATTTCCGTTTAGCAGCATGAGAGTAGGAAATCCTCTAACACCTAGAGTGGTCGCACACCTTACTTCCTCCTGCAATGCATTCTCACACTCCGTACCTTTTAGGAACGCTTCAAAGCGTTTCGTATCTAGAGTTACCTCTTCAGCTAGATCAATCAAAGTTTCGAGCAATGATGGGTTTCGCGCTTCCCGATAATAGGCACGCTGTATGGCATCTATCATCGCGTACTCATAATCTACCCCCTGCTCACGTGCAGCAATCACGGCACGGCACGCCGGATAAGTGGACCGTCTGGGTATACAAAGAGCCCAAAAATCATAGTTGAACTCCGTGCCAAGTACGACACTCGCTATTTGCCCCCAGGTACTCCTTATCCTAGCCCGCATTTCAGTAGGCATGGGAGAATCATTATCAGGGGCAAGACCTCCAAGCAGGGTGCGGGTCACAACAGTATCTTTCAACGCATGCCGCACGTGTGCCCAAACGGGACCGAAAGCGTAGCACCAACTACACATGGGATCGTGAACATAAAAGAGCACAGTGGACGATCCGGGTTCAGGAGCGCCTCTGCTTCCCATCTTAATTACAATTGGTAGGTGGTCACCTACAAATCATGAATCTCTGATAGCCCGTTTAACAAGATTCTCTAGCAGCGGGATCTTAAAGTGATTGTAGTTCAATGGTGTCGCTCCTCTGACCGCCACCTGACCAGCCAGCGCTGCCGTTTCTTCATCCGG
>Ga0315338_1000465_pt1 | contig 92657 bp, 85 predicted proteins | sample ASW8metaG_FD_204518 | JGI IMG/M metagenome (GOLD analysis project Ga0315338, IMG submission 204518) | Ammonia-oxidizing marine archaeal communities from Monterey Bay, California, United States - ASW #8 | ecosystem: Environmental > Aquatic > Marine > Coastal | place: USA: California | collected...
AGCAGGGAACTCCTGGTCGTTCCCTACAACCCTCCACCAAAACGGGCCAGCGAGTGGCAGCAGGCGTCCTGTTCCTCGCGGTCGTGGCCCGCGGCCCCAAGCTGCCGAGCGCAGCGGTTCGCCGACGGGGCCGCAGGACGGGACGGATGAAACGAGCGGCAGCGCGCGCGGATGCATCGCCGGGACGTCAAGGGTCAGGTTGAGGTGCGTTCGACGATGAGGACGAAGTCGACCTTTGGGATCCACATGGCCTGGATGGTGACGTTGGGGATGATCGAGACGACTTCGCCCTCAAGGTTGTTGAGGAAGGGTTCGAGGGTTTGTTCGGGGTGGGTCATTCTCAAGTCGAGGCGGTGGACTCGGTAGGGCATGCGGGCCTCCTCGGGTGAGTCGAACTCGGGCGGGCGAGTGCAGACAGAGGCGATGGCCTCGGGGGCGGCGGACGTTGGTCGGGAGGTGGGGCTGCGGGCGGCGGAGGGTCTTGGGCGACAGGCGACAGGCGACAGGCGAGCGGCGGTGAGGCGTGGTGGACGGACCGTGGTGCGGTCGTTCATGGTCGCGGCGAGTGATTCGAGGAGGGTGCGATGACTCTGAGTGCTGCTGAGTTGCATGCGGATTCGATTGTGATTGATGCGACGTCGTTCTTTTGTGAGGGGTGGAATCCGCGGTTGGAGACGGCGGGCGTGACGGCGTTGCAGATGACGATGCCGCATCCGGGGGATGACGCTCGGGCGGGGATTCGGCGGATTGAGGGGTACTACCAGCTGGTGGCTCGGGACGAGCGGCTGGTGATTCCTGAGCGGGTGGAGGACATCCGCGCGGCGAAGGACGCCGGGCAGGTGGCGCTGATTGTCGGGGCGCAGGATGCGTGTGTGTTTGAGGATGACCTCGGGTTGGTGGAGGTGTTCTGGCGGCTGGGGATGCGGGCGGTGCAGCTGACGTATAACCCTCGGAACTTGCTGGGGGATGGGTGTCTGGAGCCGGACAACGCGGGGTTGTCTCGGTTGGGGCGGGCGATGATCGAGGAGATCAATCGCGTGGGGATCCAGTTGGATCTGTCGCATGTGGGCCATCGGACGTCGATGGAGGCGATCGAGGCGTCGAGCAAGCCGGTGATCTTCAGTCACTCGAATCCGCAGTCGCGGGCGCCGTCACCTCGGAACATTACGGATGAGCTGATCAAGGCGTGTGCGGAGCGGGGTGGAGTGATCGGGTGTACGCCGTTCGCGCCGGCGAACTGGACGGGCGGGGAGCAGCCGCCTGACCTCAAGAGTTTCGTGGGGCACGTGGAGTACGTGGCCGATCTAGTCGGCGTGGATCACGTGGCGTTTGGGACGGATTCGGAGGCGACGCCGGGGGCGTATCCGGTGGAGCTGCGGGCGCAGCTAGCGGTGTCGTATCCGGAGTCGTCGGCGGCGTTCAAGGAGGCGCATCCGGATGTGGCGCGGTCGATCGGCCTCGAGAGCATGGAGGATGTACCGGCCGTGCCCGGGGCGTTGCTTGAGCGGGGGTGGGACGAGGGGGATGTGCGGAAGTTTCTGGGGGAGAATCTGTTGCGCGTCTACGCAGAGAACTGGGAGTCCTCGGAGGTTGGGTAGCGGCTGGGAGCGGACTACCAGGGGCGCGCTGCTCGCGTCGGTGCTCGGAACGCGAGGAGCCTCGGACGGAACGTGCGGCGGTTGGCGTGGGGCGGCTGGGGCTGTGCTGCGCTAGGCGTATGTGGACGTTGGGGAAGGGGGCGTTGCCCCCTTGCACCCCCAGCAGGGGACTCCTGGTCGTCCCCTACGACCCTCCACCAAAACGGGCCAGTGAGGGGCAGCAGGCGTTGCAGTCCTCGCGGTCGTGGCCCGCGGCCCCAAGCTGCCGAGCATGAGCGTTTCGGAGGTCACCACGTGCGCGATCGTGCCGTGATCGGAGTCGGGGTTGCGACCTTTCCCTTAGACGCGGCTAACGACCAGAACGCCTACGCACGCTTCGCCGAGTCGCGCAGCCGGGCAGTCCTTCGAGATAGTTTTCAATCCGGCAAGTAAGACGAGAGGCGAAGACTCATGGACGACACGCACGGGCATGACCGGTTGTTGGCGGGGCTGCGGATTATTGACGCTGGGCAGGTGGTGGCTGGGCCGTTTGTGGGGACGTTGCTCGCGGACCTTGGGGCTGAGGTGATTCGGGTGGAGTTGCCGGCGCTGAAGGATCAGTCGCAGGCGTTGGAGAACTCGACCCGGGCAGGGGAGCAGCGGAATAAGAAGTCGGTGTCCCTCGACTTGCGGATGCCGGAGGGAGCGGCGCTGTTCAAGCGGCTGGTGGCGTCGGCGGATGCGGTGGTGGAGAACTTCTCTCCGGGGACGATGGAGCGCTGGGGGGTCGGGTTCGAGGACCTGGTGGAGGCGAATCCTCGAGTGATCTTTGTGCGGATTTCTGGGTTTGGGCAGACGGGGCCGTATCGGGACCGGACGTCGTATGACCGGATTGGGCAGGCGATCGGGGGGCTGATCTATGTGACTGGGCCCTCGGAGGAACCGCCGGTGCATCCGGGCTACATGCTCGGGGATTATTCGTCGGGGACCTTTGGGGCGCTGTCGATCCTGGCCGCGGTGTATCACCGCGACAAGCTGGATTGCGACGAGCCTCAAGAAGTGGATCTGTCGCTGTACGAGTCGATTCTGCGGTACTCGGGGCCGATGGCGGCGGAGTTCTCCCGCAACGGGATCGTGCGGGAGCGCAGCGGGAATGTGCGGTCGTGGGCGATTCCGGGGCAGCAGTTCGAGACGAGCGATGGGAAGTGGGTGATTCTGCTGGCGCTCAATCCGGCGATCTTCCAGCGGTTGTGCGATGCGATGGGGATGTCGGAGTTGCCCTCGGATCCGCGGTTCGTGGATCACGATGCTCGGTTCGCGAATCACGAGGCGTTGCATGGATTGATGGGGGATTGGGTCGCGGGGTTTGAGTCGGCTGATCTCTATGCACGCCTCGATGAGTTTCGGGTGCCGTATGGGCCGGTGAATTCGATTGCGGACATCTTTGCTGATCCGCATGTGGCGGATCGGGGGGACCTGGTGCAGATCGAGGATCCGCATGTGGGGGCGGTGACGGTGCCGGCGCCCTATCCGCGGTTGTCGCATGCGGCGGGGCGAATTTATTCGGCGGCGCCGGGGATTGGGGATCACAACGATGAGGTTTATCGCGGGATTCTGGGGCTGTCAGATTCGGAGTTGGGCGAGCTGAGTGCGGCGGGGGTGATCTGAACGCGTCGCCTCGAGGCGTTGTGGCCCCTCGGTAGGCGGGCGACACCGGCCAGAGCGGCACGCGCGATGTGGTGCGTGGGCGGCTGGTGGATTGCTGCGCGAGCAGGCTTGAGGTCGTGGATCGGGAGCGTCGCCCCCGGCCCCCAGCAGGGGGCTCCTGGTCGCCCCCTACGACCCCCACCTAAGCCGGGCGCTCTCCTCGGAGCTTGCGGGCGCCTCGTGGCGGTGGGACGGGAGTCCTCGGAAATTGCGGCTGGTGCACTGAGTTGGGGGCTTCTCACCGTCGGCCGGGGCCGCCGGGGGAGTTCGCTTGCCGCAGGAGATGGTTGCGGTGGGATCGGCGCCCGAAAGATGAGGTGGGGTGGAGCTTGATGGTCTCCTGACGGGAGTACACACGAGGCGTTGCGCGGACGGCTAGGCGTGTGCTGCGCGCGCAGGCTTGAGGTCGTGGATCGGGGGCGTCCGCCCCCGGCCCCCCCAGCAGGGGGCTCCTGGTCGCCCCCTACGACCGCTACCCAAGCCGGGTCAGGGGGTGCGCCGTTGGAACGATCCGCGTGGTCGTGGACCGCGGCCCCAAGCTGCCAAGCAGAACGGTCCGCGGTCGGCCTGCTCGCTCGAGGAGAACGGACCTGCGTCGGTCGTCCAGGGTGGCCTGGGTCTGCTGTGCAGAGCACATCTGGACGTTCTCGCACGTGGGTGCCGGGATTCGGGCTGGCGGTGACTGGCCCGACGGGTCACTGAGGGGTCGAAGACCCCCGGGTTGGCATGGGGGTGACTTCGGTGTTTTCGGGCATGGGGTCGGCTCGGTTCTGCTGCCACCAGGTGGCGTAGCGGTTGGCGAGCGGGACGGAGGTGGCGCCGTGGAGGAGGACGCTGAGGAGGACGGTCCAGGTGACGGTGAGGAGGAGGTCGTCGGCGATGGGGAGGTCGGCGTCTTCGAGGACGAAGAGGGCGAAAAGGATTGAGGCGAGGCCGCGGGGGCCGAACCAGCCGAGGTAGGCGAGGGTCGGGGGGTGGAGGCCGGCGCCGATCATGACGAGGGCGACCGGGAGGATGCGGACGAGGGTGAGGGAGAGGACGGCGTAGATGGCGATCCTCGGGGTGAGGTCGTTGAGCGCCGGGCCCGCCAGAGCGACGCCGAAGAAGAGGAAGGTGAGGAGGGCGAGGAGCTGGCCTTCATCCTCGGCGAAGTCGTAGGCGCCGGTGCAGTGCTCGCGGGCGGCGGCGCCGAAGGCGAGGCCGGCGATGAAGGCGGAGACGAAGCCGTTGCCGCCGACGGACTCGGCGGTGGCGAAGGCGATGACACCGATGGCGAGGGTGGCGAGCTGGCGGAAGCCACCCTCGATGTAGTCGCGGTCGGCGAACCAGTCGAGGAGGCGGCCGCCGATGGTGCCGGCGGCGGCACCGACGAGGATGCCGTAGCCGATCTGTTCGAGGGCGAAGGTGGCCCAGTAGCCGGGGGTTTCGAGGTCCATTTCGGCGGCGGCGAGGGCGAGCAGGATGGTGATGGCGGGGAGCATGAGGCCGTCGTTGAGGCCGCTTTCGACATTAAGCGCCTGGCGGATGCGGATCGGGACGCGCGGGTTGGAGACGACGGCCTGACCGAGGGCGGCGTCGGTGGGGGCGAGGATGGCGGCGAGCAGCGCGGCCTCGAAGATGCCGTAGGCGGGGAAGAGCGCGAGCGCCGCGAGGGTGCCGGCGGCGACGGTGAGCGGGAGGCCGACGGCGAGGAGACGAGCGGGGAGTTCGATCTGGTGGCGAAGGCTGGCGAGGTCGATGCGAATGGCGTCGGTGAAGAGGACGAGGACGAGCGTCGCCTCGGCGAGGACGCGGACGGCGCCTTCGTCGATTTCGAGGTCGAGGAGGTCGAGGTAGTCGGGGCCGAGGATGATGCCGGCGGCGACGAAGGTCATGGGGGCGGTGATGAGGGTCGGTTCGAGGCGTCGGGAGATGAGGGCGTAGAGGAAGATGACGGCGGCGACGATCGCGATCGCTTCGACTTCCAGAGTCTTCGACCCTCTCTGACCGTTCCCGTCTGCTAGCGGAGGGTAGTCGGTTGGCCTCGGGGCTCGCCGCGTTGGGAGCATGGGGACCTCGATGACGCGGGGCGTACGTGCGTCATCTGAGTGGGGCGGCGAGGGGCCTGGCGCGCGACCAAGTTGCGGACGTCGCCCGGGAGGGCGCTCTGACGTCTCATTGCGCTGTCGCGCGGTGGTCGTCCCTTATGAGTCTCCACCAATATGGGCCAGCGGGTGGCAGCGGGCGATGCGGTCCTCGCGGTCGTGGCCCCAGGCTGCCGACCATGACGCGTCGCAGTCGCCCGCTCGCTCGTGGGGATCGGGAAGGTACGTGCGCGGTCTGAGTGGGGCGGCTCTGGGTGTGCTGCGCGCATGAGACGAGGTCGTTGCCCCGGATCGGGGGCGTCATTCTTGTTGATCGCGCTGCGCGCGTAGGCCCCCGCCCCCCCAGCAGGGGGCTCCTGGTCGCCCCCTACCACCCCTACCTAAACGGACCAGCGAGTGGCAGCAGGCGTTGCGGTCCTCGCGGTCGTGGCCCGCGACCACAGGCTGCTGGGCAAGACGGCTTCGACGAAGGGCCGCGGTCCTCGGAAGCTCTACGTCGTGGGGCGTGGGGAGCTCTGGGTGTGCTGCGCGCATGAGATGAGGTCGTTTCCTCGGATCGGGGGCGCCATTCTTGTTGATCGCGTTGCGCGCGTAGGCCCTCGCCCCCCAGCAGGGGCTCCCGAGTCAGGATTCGCCATGCGGCGATGCGTGGTCGTCCCGTGCAACCCTCCACCAAAACGGGCCAGCGGGTGGCAGCGGACGTTGCGGTCCTCGCGGTCGTGGCCCGCGGCCCCAAACTGGCGAGCTCGACTTGTTCCTGGACCTATCGCCTCTCCGGACGTTCCGGGCAGGCGGAGCCGGCCCTCGGCAAAGAGGCTTGGTGCGTTAGGCGGTTTCGGTGCGCGTGGGGGGCGGGGTTGCGAGGCCCGAGGGCTCGCTGGGGAGCCGAAGGCTCCGTTCGATGAAGTCGGTGATGAGGGGGAGGTCGTCAGCGGAGGCGGTCTCGCTGAACTCGGCGGCGCCGAGGCGCATGTGGATCTGGGCCGGGGGTGGGCCTTCGAGGTGGAGTTGGACGCCGATCTGCTCGTCGCGATAGCCCTCGACGATGACGACGTCGGCGTCCTGGCGGAGGCGGGCGACGACGTCGGAGAGTGGGGTGGGGGCGGAGCGTTCGAGGATGCCGTCCGGGCCGACGAAGGCGACACGGGATGCGCCGGCCTCGGCGAGGAGTTTGGTGTCGGAGCCGTCGCGATCCGGGGGGACGGGGTGGTGGGTGCGCTTGATGGCGGAAACGCGGTAGCCGCGGTCGGTGAGGTAGGTGATGAGGGAGGCGGCGAGAGTGGTTTTGCCGACGTTGCGGCCCTCGCCACTGACGCGCACGACCGGGGCGGTCGCTAATTGGGGCGCAGCGCCTCGAGGGGCCTGGTCCGGGACTGTCCTACCGATGCTCATGGTGCGCCCCCATGGGTCGTTGCGGTCCGATGGAGCGGAGAGTCCACGTGGACTCTCCGCCGTCGGTTCGCAACTTGCTCGTCGCTGCTCAGTTCTCCGTCTAGACGATGTTCCGTGGCACGAACGACATGACGTCGGCCAGGTTGGTCGATCCAATCTTCGTGACCTTGCCTCGCCCGAACTTGAACGGCTGCCGTGGGTTCTGCGGCGTGGAGGCCGCGTCGCCGGTGGTGACCGAGTTGCCCGGCGAGCCGGGGTAGTGGAAGAACGAGAAGACCTGGCCGGGCGCCACCTCGTCAGTGACGTAGGCCGCGGCAGTGAAGCCACCGAAGCTGGTCTTGAAGTCCTGCGTGCGGACGCGGTCGCTCTCGACCGCAACCATGTCGCCGCTGACGACGCCCCACTTCTCGGCGTCCTCGGGAGAGATCTCGAGGAAGGCCACCGGGTAGCGCTGGATCAGGTGTGGCTTACGCAGGTCGTCGAACAGGCTCTGCCAGAGGTGATTGACACGTCCGGTCAGCACCCAGACCTCATCGTCGTTGGGTCCGAGCAGGGCGTTGCGGTCCTTGATCTCGTCGAAGTCGACAGTGACGAATCGAGACTTGCCACCCTTGAACGACATGTCCGTGTGCAATCGCTCAGTGCCGACGGGCTCGTCATCCTCGATCACGACGGGGGTCTGGATGCCGGAAGTCCCGGCGTCGCGGAGCCAGTCGTGCAGCTTGATGCCCTTCGAGGCGGTCCACTCGGCGAGCGCTGTGAAGTCCTTGCGGCCGCTGGAGCGGGGCGCGTAGGCCTCGAGGATCTCGTTTGAGTCAGCCCAGTCGTAACCCTCGAAGCCCATCTTCTGGGCGACCTGAGCGACGGCCCACCAGTCAGGCTTGGCCTCACCGGGCGGGTCCATGAACTTGCCGTAGAGACGGAAACGGCGCTCCGCATTATTGCGAGCGAAGTCCTCTTCGCCCCAGGTCGCGGCAGGGAGTACGAGGTCGGCGTACTCCGTGGTGCTGTTGGTGTAGATCTCGCTCTGGACGATGACCAGGCCGTCGTTATCGATGCGCTGCTTGAGGGCGGCGATCGCGTTGGCGGGGATAGCGGAGGTGATCTGCGGACCGGTCTCCCGCGTCATTTCGCGGAAGCGCTGCGCGACGTACTGAGAGGCACCGGAGCCGTTGATCCAGTCGTTGCCGATGGACCACACCATGCGGGTGTTGCCTTCCATCATCCAACGATCGCAGTCCATCTCGACCTTGTTGCCCTCGAACTCGGTCGGGGACTTGTCCTTCGGGTAGGAAGCGCCGGAGGCGCCGCCCCGCTGGTGGCCGCCCATCCGCGAGGTGGCACGGCCGGGCCGGCCGCGGGCGCCGATCAGCACCGAGAGATTGCCGAGCGCCGCGGTGTTCTCGTAGTTGTGTGACCAGTAGAGGCCCTTCTCGTAGAGCAGGGAGGTCTTGGGCATCGCGCCATCAACCGGTGCGGCCATCATCTCGGCGGCGGCTCGGAGCTTGTCCGCGGGGACGCTGGTGATTTCCGAAGCGGCCTCGAGGGTGAGTTCGCCGTTGCCGAGAATCGACTCCTCCCATTCGGCCTGGGTGAGGCCGAAGCGGCGGCGACGCCACGCGGAGTCCTCGTCGATCTCGGTGCGGTCGTGGACGACGTAGTCGCGGATGAAGTCGGCGTCCTGCCAGCCCTGCTCCAGGATGTGGCGCGAGATGGCGCCGAGGGCCCACGCGTCCGTGCCGGGCAGGATCTGGAGGTGGATGCCGCCGTTCTTCTCGGCGTAGGCCGAGGTGAAGGTCTTACGCGGGTCGACGTGGATGATCTTCGCGCCGCCTGGCTGCAGCCACTGGGTGAAGGCGACGGTCTTCGTCTCGTACGGGTCGGTGCCGAGCACCATCGCGACGTCGGCCTCTTTGTAGTCCTCGTAGCTGGCGCTGAAGGCGTCGACGCCGGAGTCATCGAGGCCGGGCGTGTCGGTCCCGTGGCCGGTGTTGTGGTGCGGCGCGACGTTCGGAGTGCCGATCGCGTCGTAGGCGAACTTGGTGATGACGAAGTTGTTCTCGAAGTACTCGTACGAGTAGTGCTTGAAGCCCATCGCCAGCTCGCCGTGCTCTTCGACGGTGTGGGCGATCAGCTCGGCGATGATTTCGATCGCGGCGTCCCAGGTGATGGTCTGGAGCGTGCCGTTGACCCGCAGTTGCGGGCGCTGCAGACGGTCGCGAGTGGCACCGTCCGGACGGTAGAGCTTGAGGGCGAGCGTGCCACCTCGGAGGGAGTGGTTGCCGCCGACGTTGACGTGCTCGGCGTCCGGATCCGGCAGCACGATCGCGTGCTGGAGGATGCCGTCGATGGTGACGGTGGAATGCATGTTCGGCGACGGCCAGCGGCCGCTGAGCAGCGGCGCGGGGAAGTCAACGCCGAAGGCGTTGTCGGTCGCGGCGGGACCGCCATCGGTGCCGACGGGCCAGGTGTAGACCTTGTAGCCACAGGCGACCGGGCAGTACTCACATGCCGTGGTGGTGATCTTCGCATCGGCCGGTGGCAGTGGAACGCTGGTTTTCGGGGTTTCGGCGGGCATACCTGCCATGGCTAGATTCCCTCCACGATCTGGACGTCTGCGAGGTTGTCTCGGAAGCCGTAGAAGATGCCGAGCGTGCCGACGGCGAAGATGTCGTCGCCATCAATGTCGAGCAGGATCTGCGGGAGGTTCTCGGTGGCCTGGCCGAGCACGACGCTGCCGCGCCGACCGAGGTCGAAGGTGGTGAAGTGACAGCCACAGGGACCGAGAATTCCGTGCTCGACCTTGAAGGTGCCAGCGAGCGGGCAGCCCATGTGGGTGCAGTCGGTGCCGAAGGCGACGATGTCCTCGTCATCCCCGAGCCCACCGTCAGCGCGGCGGCCGAGCTTCACGAGCGAGGCGGAACTCTGCTCCGTCGGGTACTTGAAGTCGACAACGTCGCCGACGTTGAGTGCGGAGACGGAGCCGATCTTCACGCGCGGATGAGCGGTCGCGACGAGTGGCGTGACGACGGTATCAACGTCGGTCGGTGGAGTAGGCGTAGTGCCGTCTCCATCTCCGTCGCCGGCGCTGTCGCCGGTCGGACGGGCGACGGGGGCGACGTCGTCGTCGCCGAGGCTCGGAATTGCCACACCAATCACAGTGCCGACGACGACACCACCGGTGGCGAAGCCGAGCCCTTCGATGAAACTGCGGCGGCTGACGGTGTTCTCAGCGCCTCCTGGGGACTCATTCGCCATGTTCGCCTCCCGATCCAACGTCCTGTGTCCCCTCTATTTCGGCCTCGGACGCCCGGGGCAGATAGGGACTCCGGGGCACGAAGCATGTGACCTTTGTCCTGGGACTTTTCTTGGACCGTGATTTCGGCGCCTCTCGGCCCCGAGATCGCTAGACTTCGGCGGCAGTGGAGGGCATCAGATGGGCACACCGTCCGAGACATTCCGAACGTGGGCCGGCGCCAATGTGACCGGTGACATGGGGGTCTGGAGCCCGCTCGTCGCCGACGACTTCACCTACGTGCACTCGCGTTCGAACCTGGAAACAAAGGACGAACTGGTCGAGGCGTTCACGAACGGCCGGCGCTACCGCAGCTGGGAGATTGAGTCGCTCGAGGAGCGCTCGTACGACGGGTGCGTGGTGTTGAACGGCGTGGCGCACCTGGGTGTGGGCCCGGCCGAGCAGGGAGCGGTCCTCGATATCCGGCTCACGGCGACCCTCGTGCCGAAGGACGACGGCTGGCAGCTCGCGGCACTGCAATCAACGAGGCTGCAAGACTGACGGTGCCGCCGGGAGCCGCTGGCACCCTCACCCGCCGACGACGATGGGCGACAGGCGGGCGACAGGAACGCCGCGCAAACTCGTTATCCTTGAGGTGCACGGTTGAGGGGCTATGGATTTCAGCGACGTTGAGGTGACGACCGAGTTGGTGATTGCGGTGATCGGCGCCGTCGGCCTGCTGGTCGAGCTGCTCGTTCTGTTCGGCCCGGTTGCCGGGAATCCACGACGCAAGCGGAAGCGCGACGGCCGAGTCTAGGGGGTCTTCGACCCCCTTCTTGACCTTCGGGGTGCCTGGCCGACGTCGCCGTTCTCGAAACCTTGTCTGGTCAGGGGTGGCGCTCGGGCCAGCTCGTGCGGTCTGAACACCCGGCGGCGGGGTGTCTAGAACACGGTCGTGATACGGTCCGGGCGCTCGAGCGTTCGGAGTCTCGGGTGACGCCGAAAGCCGCCGATGGCGATTCCCGCGCCGGCTACCGAATCCACGCCTGACCCTCGGGACAGCCCGCCGCGCGATCCAGCCGGCCGCCGGCAGCGTCCGGTCATCTTCTACGGCTACTACCTCGTTGGCGTCGCGTTTCTTGCACAGCTGATCTCGGCGGGCTCGCAGACATACGTCGCGGGCGTGTTCCTGGTGCCGATGACCGACGACCTTGAGTGGTCGCGGTTTGAGTTCACGACGGCGCAAACGATCGGGCGCTTCGTGATGGCGTTCTTCGGGATCTTCGTGGGGACGCTGGTCGATCGCGGGCACGCGCGGCGAATGATGTTCGTGGGAATCACAATCCTGGGAGTCGGGTTGTGGGCGACCAGCTACGTGACGGAGCTGTGGCAGTGGATGCTGCTACGCGGATTGCTCTTCACCGTGGGCGCGGCGTTGGTCGGCAACCTGATCGTGAACGTGACGCTGTCGAAGTGGTTCGTCGAGCAGCGTGGCCGGATGGTCGGGATCGCGGCGATGGGAGTGTCGACCGCGGGGATCGTGCTGCCACTGGTGCTGACGCCGGTGGTCGATGAGTTTGGGTGGCGTACCGGCTGGCGGGTGCTGGCGGTGATCGCGATGGTGACCATCTACCCGGTGTCATTCCTAATGCGCAGCTCACCTGAGGACTACGGCCTGCATCCCGATGGCAAGAGCGACGAGGAGATGGCGAGCTCCGCCGGGGATCGAGCCCGCGCAGACTTCGCGAATTCGCTGACACGGGCGGAGGCGCTGCGGACGACGACGCTCTATCAGATCGTGTTCGCGTTCGGCGTCTCAGGGATCGGCCTCGGAACAATGCTGTTCACGACGATTCCGTTCGTGACCGACGCAGATTTCAGCCGGCGGACGGCGGCGCTGATGCTGTCGCTCGCCGTGGCGGCACCGGCCGCGTTGAGCAAGCCGGTGTGGGGCGTGTTCCTCGATCGCGCGGCGCCAAGGCTGCTGGCGGCCGGGAGCTTCCTCGTTGCTGCGGTGGGGATGGTGGTCGTGGTGCTGGCGGCTCAGGCGCACGCGGTCGCGCCGCTGGCGCTCGGATTCGTGCTGGTCGGGATCGGGCTCGGTGGGCAGATCCCGATCCAGGAGGTGATCTGGGCCTCGTACTTCGGGCGGCGACACCTCGGCGCGGTGCGTAGCGTGGCGATGCCGTTCACGCTGTTCTTTGGCGCGGGCGGACCGCTGCTCGTGCAGTGGTACTTCGACGAGGTGGGGGATTACGACGGGGCGTTCTTCGCCGTCGGCGCGGCGTGGGCGCTGGCAGCAGCGCTGGTGATGCTCGTGCGGCAGCCGAAGCCACCGGCACGGCTTGCCGAGGGCGCCGCCTCAGTCTGACGAGGTGCCCCGCGCTCATCGCGGGAGTGCGGTCGACCTGACGTGTCACCCGAAGGGATGACAGCGGCCTAGCCCAACGGTCGATGTATCGCGATGTCCCGAGGCAGATGATGACTGTGGTTCGAGGAACCGTGCGGAGGAGAACAGTCATGACCGATCTACTCGCCGCCCTCGGATTGTTCGGGCTCTACGCCTTCGTCGGTGTGCTCACCGGCGGCGAGACCCTCGGTACCGCGCTCCCACTCTTGTTGGGCGGGGTCGGGCTGGTGCTGATGGGTCGCGAGGAGGCGCGCCGGCGTCATCATTAGCCGGACGCGCTGAGTTCGGACTTAGATCCGTTTCAAGAGAGACCCGCCGCGAGGCGGGTTTCCTGTTTGCCCGACCGCCTGCCGATGTTGTCGAGGCTCGCCTTCGGCGTTGTTTGCAGAGTTATCTAGATCCCGCCCACCCACCCGAATACTCAGCGGGGCTCCGCCCCGCACCCCGCCGCTGCGCGGGCCACCGGGCGCGGGCGCCCATCCGTCCCTCCTGGGCAGCCGGACTCAGCTGACAACTGCGCTGCGAACGACCCTACCGGTAGGCGGCGGCCTGGATTTCGTAGAGCTCGGCGTATTTGCCGTTGGCCTCGATGAGGTCTTCGTGGGTGCCGACTTCGGCGACGTGGGCGCCGTCCATGACGACGATCAGGTCGGCCATGCGGACGGTGGAGAAGCGGTGGGAGACGAGGACGGTGATCCTGCCGTTCGTCGCCGCTGCTTGTCCGCCGCGGGCAGCGGAGGCGTAGCGCTCGAAGAGGGCGTGCTCGGTTTCGGCGTCGAGGGCGGCGGTCGGCTCGTCGAGGATGAGGAGCAGCGGCTCGTCGCGCATGAAGCCGCGAGCGAGGGCGAGGCGCTGCCACTGGCCGAAGGACATTTCGACGCCCTCGGGCCAGGTGGGGCCGAGCTGGGTGTCGAGACCAGTGCGCAGGGTGTCGACGACCTCAGTGGCTCCGGCGCGTTCTACGGCGGCACCGACGGCAACGCGATCCTCGATGCGGGGAACATCGCCGAGGCCGACGGTTTCCTGGGCGAGGAACTCGAACTTGAAGAAGTCCTGGAACGCGCCGGCGAGGCGGTCGCGCCACTGCTCGGCGTCGATCCTCGAGAGGTCATCGCCGTCGACCTCGATGCGGCCGGTGGTGGGTTCGTACATCCGCGCCAGGAGTTTGACGAGGGTGGTCTTGCCGGCGCCATTCTCGCCGACGACGGCGATGACGGCGCCGGCCGGGAGCGTGAGGTCGACGTCTTCGAGGACGAGACGATCCGTTCCGGGATAGGAGAAGGAGACCTCGTGGAGTGCGATGCCCTGGGTGAGGGCGAGCGGGGCGGGGACGTCGCCGGGAGACTGCTTGGCCTCGACGTAGCGTTCGAGCCAGACGAGACGGCGGGCGCCGTCGAGCCAGATGCCGCGGAGGAAGCCGATCTCACCGACCGTGGCGCCGATGTAGCGAGCGAGGAGCGCGCCCGAGGAGAGGACGAGCACTACCTCGCCCGGGGTGCCGTTCAACCCCGCGGAGACGAAGACGACGGCGCCGATGTAGGAGCCGGCGAAGATCGCCCAACCGAAGGTCTGCCAGAAGGCCGTGCCCCAGCGCGCCCGCGAGACGACGCCGTACCAGTGCTGCCACGCGTCCTCACGGCGCGTCGCCAGGCGGTCGCCTGCGCCCATGACGCGGATCTCCTTGCTCGCCGAAACGTCGGTGGCGACCTCGAAGACGTGGCGCGAGAAGCGACTATTGGCGGCGGAACGCTCATCGGCGTCGCGCTCGACGCCGGCGCGCCAGCCGGAGGCGTAGAAGGTCGGGATTCCGGCGACGAGCAGCAACGCGAGCGCGGGGTGCACGGTGACCATGAGGCCGGTCACGACGAGGAGCTGGAAGATCCAGCCGGCGGTCGTGAACAGCGACATATAGAGGTGATCGAGGACGAAGACCTGGTTGCGCAGCACCTCGAGGCGGTCGAGGTACTCCGGACGTTCGTGCAGCTCGATGGTGGCGGCGTTGGCCTGGAGGCCGGCGACGTGCCGCTCGAGCGCGATGGTCATGCGGTCCCGGAAGCGCCGCTGGATGCGGTCGCTCAGGGTCATCAGGAACCAGGTGCCGACGGCGGAGGCCGCGAGGCCGACGGCGGCGATCTCGATTGCCCGACGGTCGCCATCGACGGCGCCATCGCTGAGCAAGCGGAGCCAGACCGGCGTGAGGACGGCTGGCAGCGCCGCAAGGAGCGTCAGGCCGAATGAGACGAAGAGCAGCGCCGGTTGAGCGCGCAGGCCCAACATGAACATGCGCCACATCGCCGGGAGCGCGGGCGGCAGTTCCTCGATCGCGGCGGCGGCATGGCCGTTGCGGCTCTCAGGTGAGGAGCTCATAGGCGACCCCCTCTTCCTCCGGCTCACCGAAGCGGCTGGCCTGCAGATCGAACATCGTGAAGTAGCGACCGCGCTTCGCCATCAGTTCCTCGTGGGAACCGAGTTCCTCGACGCGGCCGTCCTGGATCACGCAGATGCGGTCGGCGTGGCGCACCGTCGAGAAGCGATGCGAGACGAGAATGGTGGTGACATCGCGGGTGGCCTCAAGGAGGCGATCGAAGATCTCGGCTTCGCCGCGCACGTCGAGCTGCGCGGTCGGCTCGTCGAGCAAGACGACGCCGGCGCCGAGACGCACGGCGCAGATCGACCGAGCGAGGGCGACGCGTTGCCACTGTCCGCCGGAGAGATCGGTGCCACCCGCGTAGCCCTTGGAGAGGATCGTGTCGAGTTCGGCGAGGTCGCTGCCACCGGCCGCAACGAGCGCGGCGCGCACGTCGTCGTCGCTCGCGCCGAGGGGGGCGACGTTGTCGCGGAGCGGCAACTCGAAGCGGACGAAGTCCTGGAACGTCGCGGCGAGGCGGCGGCGCCAGGACTCAACATCCAGTTCGCGGAGGTCGGTGCCGTCGACCTCGATGCTGCCAGAGTCTGGGTCGTAGAAGCGGCAAAGGAGCTTGGCGAGCGTGGTTTTGCCGGCGCCGTTCTGGCCGACGATGGCGAGTGACGAGCCAGCGGGAATCGTGAGATCGAAGCCCTCGAGCACGGGTAGGTCGCCGGTCGGGTAGGTGAACGTCACGTCGCGGAACCTGATCTCACTCGTAGGTAGCCCGTCGGCGTTCCTCGATCCGCGCGGGAGGTCGCCGTACTTCGACATGGTCGTGGAGAGGCGCAGCACGGCGTTCGCCGGCGCGGCGGCGCCGTCGAGTGCCCACTGGAAGTTGCTGAACGCGAGTTGCGCGGTCATGCCGGCGGCGGCCGCAAAGGTGACCGCCTCGCCGAGTTCGAGCACGCCGCTGGCGAGGCGGTCGGCGAGCACCCAGAAGAAGATCAGGTTGGCGCCCAGGGTGAAGAGGAGGCTCCAGACCACGGGGCGCTCGCGCATCCTCGTGGCCTGCCATTGCAGGTCGAAGAGGCGGCGGCGGCGCTGCGCGAAGCGGTCGAGAGTCCACTCGGAGAGGCCGAAGAGGCGCAGCTCTTTGGCCGCCGGCGGATCGACGGCGAGCCGGTAGGTGTAGTCGGCCTGACGTTGCGCCTCGCGAACCTCGTCGGTGAGCCGGTCCTTCCAGACGCCGCTCTCGCGGAGCATGTACTGGGTGCCCAGCCAGCCGCCGGCGAGCAGGAACGGCGCCCACCAGGCGAACGCGAAGAGCAACAAGGCAGCGATGATGCCGCCGAGCATGACGCCCAGCCCGCCGCCGATGAATCCCATCGAGATGTAGAGCGGCGGCCCGGAGATTCCTCGGTCGAAGTCCTGGGCGATCGTGAGGTCGCTCTTCAACTCCGGGTGTTCGAGGTGGGCGATCCCGACCGGCGCCATGCTGATACGGGTCAGTTCGCGCCGCATCCAGCCAGCGGTGTGGCTGCCGAGGTTCTGACTCGCCGTCTGAGCGAGGGGGCCGGCCGAGAGGGCCAGAAAGAAGATGGCGCCGACCGCGATCAGCGGGACCGTGAGATCGTCGCCTGCCTCGACAGCGGCGATGAGGACACCCATCGCGATCGCGGTGCCGGGGGCGACGAACGCCTGCAGGATCAGCATGAACCACCAGAGGGCGGCCAGCGGGCGGTGCGCGCGATCGAGCACGCGGAAGAAGCGGAGCTGATCGCTGACGTCGGGCAGCCGCGAACGAAGTCGGAACATGGGTCGCCTCACCCCACATCGAGGATGCTACCGATTCCCTCGTGCGGTCGCTGGCCCTCGGAGGTGACGACTCCGGCTAGGATGCGAGCGCGAAGCGATGGCGCGATGCGCGCGAGGGGGTGCCCGATGGATTACGAGAACCTGCGCTACGAACTCGACGATGACGGTGTCGCGCTGGTCACGCTCAACCGGCCGGAACGGCTGAACGCGATCAACCCCGGTCTGGTGCACGAGCTGTTGCACGTCGTTGAGACAACCGGACCCGACGACGACGTGAAGGTGCTGGTGTTCACGGGCGAAGGGCGTGCGTTCTCAGCGGGGGCCGACGTGCTCGCCGGGTACCAGGAGCGTGACGCTGACAAAGAGCTGGACAAACGGGACGGGTACCGCCGGATGCTTGAGGGGCCGATGGGGCACTGGGGCCTGCTGTACTCCGCGCTCGGCCGCTACCCGAAGCCGATCATTGCGGCGGTCAATGGTATCTCCGCCGGCGCCGGCTTCTCGCTCGCGCTCGCTGCCGACATCCGGATCGCCTCGACCGAGGCGAAGTTCATCTCGATTTTCATCCGGCGCGGGCTGGTGCCGGACACGGGGACCAGCTGGCACCTGCCGCAGCTGATCGGCCGCGGTCGGGCGATCGAGATGATGCTCTCCGGTGACGAGGTGGACGCGGAGACCGCGGACAAGTGGGGGCTCGCTAACCGCGTGGTTGAGCCGGACCAACTCCTGCCGGAGACGATGGACCTCGCGAAGCGACTCGCCAACGGTCCGACGATCGCCCTCGAGCTGACGAAGCGCCTCGTCAATGACGTCACCCGCGACGGGCTCGATCGCCAGCTCCAGAACGAGGCGTGGGCGGCGACGCGCGGTCAGCTCGCCGAGGACGCCGGCGAAGGTATGAAGTCTTTCGCGGAGAAACGCGACCCCAACTGGACCGGCCGCTGACCTTTCGGGTCTCTCCGTGTCTGCCGAACGTCGTGTCGGCCTCGATTCCAACGGTCGCCGCACTTCTGATCGCCGGGGGGCGGCGGTGGCGGACGAATCGCGGGCGGGGCGATCGGTCCGTCGCCGCGGGGACGTTCGGCACGAGGCGGGCTAGGGCGCGAGCAGTAGCTTCTGAGCCGAGGCAGATCGGCGGCGACGATGATCCTCGATGAGGTGATGCCGAACTCAGAGCACTCGGTGGTGGCGCATGCCGTCGTCGAAGCGGACGCAGCGACGACTTGGCGCGCCGTGCACGAGGCGAATCTGTTCACCGATCGCACGGTGCGGTGGCTGATCGCGTTGCGCGACCTACCTTCATTCGCGTGGGATCGGATCCGCGGGCGACCGGCGGAGCTGGTGCCACCCTCGATCACGTTCGACGACATCCTGCAACTCGAGGGGTGGACGCTCCTCGGTGAGGAGCCGCGACGAGAGTTGGTGGCGGGGTCGATCGGGCGGTTCTGGGAGCGTGGCTACGGGTGGACCGACGTGGCGGCCGAGGAGTTCGCAGGTTTTAGCGAACCGGGCTTCGCAAAGACGGTCGCCGGGATCTCGATTCGGTCGTACGGGGACCAACGGACGTTGGTCAGCTATGAGTCGCGGACCTCGACAACGAGCGCCGATGCGGCGCGACAGTTCGGCCGCTACTGGTTCGTGCTGCGGCCGTTCGTGGGGCTTGTGATGCGTCGAGCGGTCGCCGCGATCCGCGTCGAGGCGGAGCGTTCCTCTCGAACGCTAGCCGCGGCCCGCTAGCCGGGGTAGGCGTTGCCGATCACGCCGGCTTCCTCGAAGGCCGCGATGTCGGCCTCGGAGTAGCCGAGCTCTGTGAGGATCTCGGTGTTGTATTCACCGAGCAGGCCAGCGGCGATGTCGACTGACGGCGGGTCGGGCTCGAGCTGCCAGAGGAAGCCAGGCATGAGCTGGACTCCCATGTAGCGGTGCGCGATGGCGTTGAGCCAGTCGCGCGAGGCGAACTGCTCATTGGTGAGGTACGAAGAGTGGTGTTTGACGGGGGCGGCGATGCCGCCCGCCTCGGAAATAGCATCGGCGATCGCCTCAGCAGTCCCGGTCGCGGCGTAGGCAGCGAGGGCGGCATCGACCTCGGACCGGGCGCGGAGGCGACCGACGACGGTGGCCCAGGGATGGCCGAGGTCGGCCCACTCGGGGTGACCGGCGGCGGTCGCGATGGCGCGCCAATGGGCGTCGGTGCGCGCCTCGATGACGACCCACGCCGCCTCGCGGAGTGGGGGCAGGCTGTCGGCGGTGGCGTCCTCAGTCTCGCCGCCCGCGGCGCGGTATGCGCCGTGGGGGACGACGTGCGGATCGCGGTTGCCGAGGCGCTCGGGGAGGCGATCGTTGAGAGTGACCTCGGCGAAGGCGCCGGGGAGCTGCCAGGCAAAGGCCTCAGCCTGCGACATGTCGATGAAGCAGCCAGCACCGGTCTGATCGCGTTGCGAGAGGCCGGTGACGATGGCCTGGACCAGCGCGACCGCGCCGGTGGCGTCGGTATGGAAGATCGGCGGGATCTGTTCGAGCGGTCGGTCCGGATACCCACGTAGCGAGGCGTGGCCGATCGTCGAATCGAGTCCGGAGCCGAGCGTGACGTAGCCCTGGTAGGGGCCCTCGGATCCCCACCCCGGCATCGAGAGCATGACTACATTCGGGTTGAGCGCGCGGACGGCTTCCCAGCCGAAGCCGAGGCGCTCGACGGTGCCGGCCGAGTAGGCCTCGATGAAGACATCCGCCTCGGCGATCAGCTTGCGGAGGGCCTCGGCGCCCTCGTCCATGCGGATGTTGAGCGTGAGGTTTCGCTTGTTGCGGTTCGCCATGTGGTGGATCGAGATGCGCTCCCACGGCGGGTCGTCGTCGCCGCCGGGGGCCGGTGGCGTGGTGCGGGTGATCGAGGAGGGACGTGGGAAGGACTCGACTTTGATCACGTCGGCGCCGAGGTCCCCGAGCATCGAGGCGCCCATCGGGCCCGCCCAGACCTCGGTCATGTCGACGACACGAACGCCCTCAAGCAAGCGACTGGTCATGCGGTTCTCTGTCTCACGCGGTTATGGCCGCTCTGAATAGGGCGAGCTGTTCCTCGGAGCTGTAGCCGACCTCGGAGAGGACTTCGGCGGTGTGCTGACCGAGGGTGGGCGCCGGGCGTGCCTGCCACGTGGCCTCGGACCGATCGGCGACACGGAAGGGCGGGCCGGCGATCGTCTGGGTGCCGACGCCAGCCTGCTGATCGACCTCGACGAAGGAGCCGCGGGCGACGGCCTGAGCGTCCTCCATCGCATCGCGGACATCGAGGAGTGGCGCGCACATCACGCCAGCCGCCTGGAGATCGCGGAAGGCCTCGTGGCGGGTGCGGGCGGCGAGGTAGGGACCGAGGTGGGTCATGAACTCATCGAAGTGGTTCGGCTTCTCGAGCGGGTCGGTGAAGCGGGGGTCGGTGGCGAGTTCCGGTACGCCGAGGACGCCGCAGAGCCGACCAAAGAAGGGCTGTGTGCCGGCGGAGAACAGCAGCAGGCCGTCGCTGCACTGGAAGTAGCCGTTGGGGAACCCGAGGCGGGCACCGGCGACACGCGGGAGGTCGACGCCGGTGAAGGCCCAGGGGACGTACCAGGAATCGACGTTCCCGGAGAGCGCCTCGGTGGCGGCGACCTCGACGGTGCGGCGCTCGCCGTCGCGGCGCGCGCCCCAGATGGTGGCCGCGGCGATGGCGGTGGTGGTCGATGCCCACTGCATGGTTGGGACGAAGGGGGCGTACCGAAGCGGCTCTTCGCCGGTGTAGGAATGGCGCAGCATGCGGTTGGTGCGGGCGAAGATTGAGATCTCGTCTTCCTCGTTGTCGGCGAGGGGACCCTCGAGGCCGTGCGGGGTCATGGTGACGGTCGAAGGGGCCTCGGAACCGAGCGTGTCGAGGGCGGCGAGCAGTGGAGTCGCCTCGGACGGCGGGAGTTGGAGCAACGCGAGGTCGGCGCCGCGGGCAACGTCGAGCAGGACCTGGACGCCGCTGGGCGAGGAGAGGTCCAGGGCGAGCGAGCGTTTCCCGGTGTCGAGCGCAAGGTGGTAGGCGCCGCGGTCGAGATGTGGGACGTCGTCGGGGAAGGGGGCGACGCGGCGTACCTCGCCACCGGCTGGCGGCTCGACCTTGATGACGTCGGCACCGAAGTCGGCGAGCGTCTTGGTTGCGCCAGCGGCCGCGATGCTGCCGCCGACCTCGATCACGCGCACGCCGGCGTAGGGCTGGGTCACGCGGACGCCAGGGTGCCGTGGGGGAGAGCGCGGTCGTCAGTCATGTCGGGCGCGATGATAGAGGAACGGGCGGGGGGTGGCGCCAGTCCGCCCTACTCGGGCTCCAGGATGACGTAGGTGCCGGTGGCGCGACCGATGGCATTGTCCTCGGCGTCGTAGAGGGTGGCAAGGGCGTGGCTGAGCGTGCGGCCGCGTCGGAGGACTTCGCCGCGGATGCGGATGGTGTTGCCTCGGAGGGGGCGCAGCCAACGGAATTCCGACTGGGCGGTGATGACGCGCTCCTCGGCGCTGGCGATGGTGGCGAGAGCGCCGCCCATCGCGGAGTCAGCGAGGAGCAGCCAGACGCCGCCGTGGACGATGCCGTAGAGGTTTTCGCTGTTCCTCGAGGTGGTGAAGGTGATCTCGGCCCAGCCGTCGTCGGCGTCGGTGAAGGAGAAGTTGAGGTCGTCGAAGAGGTGGACGGCCTGCATATCTCGGAGGGCGGGATAGCGGTCGAGGTGGTCGGGCATGCGGCGTCCTCGAGGGTGAGCTTGGCAAGTCAGCCGGCGGAGCGGGGCAGCTGCTGGGCAGCGTACGTGCCGGGGCCGGTGCGTGAGCCGGGGCCGGCGACGAGGGTGAGTTCGTCGGCCTCGAGCGGGTCGTTGCAGTGGTCGCAGACGAGGCGCGCGGTGCTGGCATGGTCGCAGCGGTCGTGGTGGAAGAGCACCGGCGGTCCGGCGCCGTCATCGAGCCAGCGGTCGCCCCACTGGGTAATGGCCATGACGATCGGGACCAGGTCCTTGCCCATCGGCGTGAGGACGTATTCCTCGCGACGGCGGTTCTCCGACTGGTACTCGCGGCGTTCGATGACGCCGGCCTCGAGGAGCGTGTGCAGGCGCTCGGTGAGGACGCTACGGGCGATACCGAGGTCGGTCTGGAACTGCTCGAAGCGGGTGAGGCCGATCGCGAGGTCGCGGATGATCAACGGGGTCCACGGTTCGCCAATGACGGACCAAGTTCGGGACAGCGAGCAGGCCATCGCGGAAAAGTCTGTGCGTTGTGGCATGCCTCGATGATATCTGGGTTGCGTCCAGCAACTGGTGTCGCTAGCGTCTCTATCTGAATAGCTTTACGCAACTCAGTTGAGGTGACCGATGACGCCCGAACGAGAACGACGGTTGCTGCAATGGGGCGTTGCCGGCCTCGTGGCGTTCACCGCTCCGCTGGGCGCTCTGATCCTGCTCGCGGGGGCGGACGTCGCGACCTGGATCTTCGGGGTTGAGTACATCGAAGTGGAGAACTTCGCGGAGCTGGACTCCGCGCTGCGGTTCTTCGGGGCGCTCTTCCTCGGGATCGCGGGGGTCTTCGCCTGGTCGATTCCGCGAATCGAGCGGGCGGCGCCGGTGTTTCAGATCGTCTCGGCGGCGATGGTGCTAGGCGCCGTGGGGCGGCTGATCTCGGCGATCGACGTGGGGTGGCCGAACGCGCCTGCCGTGACCCTGATGGTCCTCGAGGCGTCGGTGCTGGGGTTCGCGTTGTGGCAGCTCCGGGTGCAGCGCGCGGCGGCGCGCGGCGCCATCTGACTGGGTTGCTGGAGGGCCGTGGCGTCAGGCGGGCTGGAGCGCGGTCTCGGCCCATTCGGGGTAGGTACCGGTTTCGATCATGCGGTCGCGGACCTCGCTGCGGAGGGTGTGGAGTTCCTCGGCGGAGGGGGGTGGGGTGACCGGGGCCGGGTCGGGGATGTCGAGGTCGAATCCGGTGTTGGCGCGGACATCGTCTGCCGTGAAGCCCTCGTGGATGGACTCCACCGCGTAGCGGCCGGCTTCGCGGTCGAAGGTCATGATCGCCATCGGGGTGTAGAGGCGGAAGGGCTCGGGAGCGCGCTTGATCTCGGGCGGGGTGACGCTGGCGCCGGAGATGAAGTCGACCTTCGGGACGAAGGTGCGGGTGGAGTGCTCGGTGCGGAAGAAGAAGATGCGCTTCGCCGTGTAGGAGATGAGGCCGGAGCCGTAACCGCCAGGGAGGCGACGGTCGGGGGCGTCGGGGTCCCCGATCACGTGGAGGTTGAAGTTGCCCTCGGCATCGAACTGAACGGCCGAGTGATAGAAGAGGTCGAGCTTGCCGCGCTGGGAGAGGAAGTGGATGTCCTTGCCCAGGTTCCCGCTGAGCTGCTCGCTGCCGAGGATGATGACCTCGATGTGCTCGGCATGGGTGGCCTCGGCGAGGAGCATCGAGGCGGCGGGGATCATGGAGAGCGCGCCACAGGCACAGGTCTCCCAGTCGCGGATGTCCCGCGACATGAGGACGATCAGCAGCTCCTCGGTGCTACAGGCGGGCGCGGTGTCAGCGCCCGCCGTCGGGGTCGGCGAGGCGTCGCTCAACTCGCGGGCTCCGCGACCAACTCGCGAGCCGAAACCATGGCCTGGTATTCGGCCTCGGTCTTACCGATGACATAGCGGTCGAGGTAGGCGCGGAACGAGTCGTCGTCGGTCGAGGCGCTTACGTATTCCTCGATGTGATCGCGGTCCATGTCGTAGTAGCCGTCGACGCCCGTCGGGTGAGCGCCGCAGGGGGCGTGGACGACGGCGGTGACGTTGATGGCGGAGATGTAGTCGCCGCCGATGTCGTCGGGGGTGATGCGATCGACGATTTCCTCGGCGGTGATGATCACGCGGTTCGAGGCCTGGGCGATCATCACGTCTTCGCCGTGGCGGCGGAGCAGCGCGTTGCCGTCCTTGTCGGCTTTGCGCGCGTGGAGGATTGCGACGTCGGGGTTCTGCGCGACGGCCATTACGTTGACTTCGTCTTCGTTGAAGGGGTTGCGGTCGAGCGTCATGTCGTCGCGACGGGCGAACACGTCGGTGCCGGCAAGCCCTCGAACGGGGATGTACGGAACGCCCATTGATCCAGCCTGGATCATCGAATAGTGAACGCCTCAGGTGTTGTCCATGGCGTAGATGCGACCGTCTTTGATGTAGCGATCGAAGTTGGGTGCCTCACGGGCGAACGGGGCGAAGCCGATCGAGCAGCAGTCCATCACGGCGGCCTGACCGCTGCCGACAAGGAAGTCGAGGTTGATCGAGCCGCCGACGACGCCGACGACCTTGAGATCCTTGAGGTCGCTGCGAGCGATCTCGCGGAGCATCGCCATGGGGCTGTCGGTGAACCCAGAACTCATGACGACTTCGTCGCCGTCGCTGATCATCTTGACCGCGTCGTTCAGCTCGACCAGTTTCGTGCGCATGGCGGACTCCCGGGCCGGACGGCCCATCAACGGATGTAATCTGCGGCGAGTATAGGCCGAGACGGGCTGAGATTCGTAGGGACCAAAGTCAGTGTTGGATTCAGGGACCCTCGCTCCGGGTTTTGACCTCGAAAGCATCGATGGGGAGCGGCGGTCGCTCGCGACGCGGTTGGCCGAGGGGCCGGTGTTGTTGGCGTTCTTCGCGCTGGACTGCGCGACCTGCGATCTCTGCTACCTGTTCTGGGACCGCTTCCAGGTGGAGTACGGGCCGAATGGGCTCGAACTCTGGGGGATTTCACTGGATTCGGCGGAGGATGTGGGGGCGTTCGTGGAGCGGTCGGGCGTGGAGTTTCCGGTGCTGATCGATGCGGGCCTCGAGACGGTGCGGGCGTACGGGGCGGTGTCGACGCCCGCGTTGTTCCTCGTGCGGGCGGACGGGACGATCGAGACGGCGCACGAGGGGTTCGAGCGGGCGGCGTTCAACGAGATCTGCCGGGTGGCCTCGGAGTGGACGGGCGTCGAGGCGATGGAAGTTGCGGCTGGCGAGGCGCCGGAGCTGCGGCCGGGATGCACGATCCACGGTCTGTGACCGTGGTGGGCTGCACGATCCATGGGCTTCGACATGGGACTTGGCCAGATCTCGGAACTAGGTACGGAGACTAGACTTCCGCGAGACGCGGGTAGGACGAGGGGTGAGCGATGGCGATCAGGCCGATCTCTGAGGCGGTGGATGCGGCGAAGGAGCACCTCGAGAATCTGAGTGTCGAGGAGCTGAAGGCGGAGATGGCGTCGAATCCAGATCTGCTGGTGGTGGACATTCGCGAGATCCAGGAGCGGGTGGATTCGGGGACGATTCCGGGGGCGGTGCATGCGCCTCGAGGGATGCTGGAGTTCTGGGCGGATCCGAGCAGCCCGTACGGCCGGGACTGGTTTCGCGAGGATCGGCGGACGGTGTTGTTCTGCGCGGCCGGCGGGCGGTCGGCGCTGGCGGCTGAGGCGATGCAGGCGATGGGCTTCTCGAACGTCGCACACCTCGAGGCTGGGTTTGGGGGGTGGAGTGGCACAGGCGAGGCGATCGAGGATGCGGCGAGCGCGAGTCGGTGGGTGCGGCGCGAGGTCACGGAGGGCTAGCGCGAGGCTCGCGCGCGGCCGCGAAGGGAGAAGGGGGCCGCGGGGCGGGGCCCCGCGGCTCTGCTAGTTCCCACCCACCCGCCCCTGTTTCCTTTTCGGGGGCAAGCCCCCGACGACCCCCGGCCGCGACACGCTTCGCGGTCGCGCTTGGTAGGTCTGTACCGACGGTCGTGCCGTACTCCGTGGTCCGGTCCCTTCGGGATCGGCAGGCACCCCCAAGTTCCCGATCGGCTAACGGTCACCGCGGAGCGACAGGTGGCGCCTCGGTCGGCGATGTGCCCTGACTCCATCGACCGTCTCCACAGCCGGCCGTTCTCCCAGCGGCAGCACATTCCGCGCTCGCGCATCCCCAGAATCTGATGTGCCGTTCGCCTCGGTGATCGGGCGGACTGAGAGCCGTCTCTCGAATGCCACCCCGACTCGGACGGACGTGCAGACGCGCTAGCTGCGGTTGGCGTAGGAGCGCGCGAGGGACTGGGCGGGGTCGGCCTGGATGCCGAGTGGGGCGATGGGATAGCGGAGGCCGTTTCTCGAGAGTTTGGCCATACCGTCGATCGCTTTCGGGAGGTAGGCCGGCGGGAGCGCCATGAGGAGCTCGTCGTCCTGGACGCCGCCGAAGCGGCGCTCGGCGAAGCAGGGGATCGAGAGCGAGGGTTCGCCGGTCTTGAGGGCGCGGCCCCAGGAGTCGGCGCAGGCGGATTCGCCGACGGCGGTGAAGTCGAACTTCTTGTAGCCGTGGAACTGGAGGCCGTTGATGAAAATAATCATCTGGCCGGGGGTGCCGTAGATCAGGCAGATGTCGGGCGGGTCGAGGCGGCCGGAGGTGAGCGGGGAGACGGCGAGGGCTTCGTAGCGGCCGGAGGGGAGGATGTCCATGGCCTGCTGGTGGGCGATGGCGTCTTCGTCGGATCCGAACCAGACGCCGCTCATGCTGGTGCTGTTGCGCCACTGGAGGGTGGTCGGGAGGCGGCCACCCGAGCCTCCTGGGGAATGCCTATCGGCAGGGGTGGTGGGGAGCAGGCCGACGGGGGCGGCGCACTGAGCGCCGAGGTCGTCACCGGTGACGCCGAGGGTCCAGCCGTTCCAGCGGGCCTGGGCGATGATCTGGTCGAGCATGAGCTGGCCGTCGGGGCGGCGGATGCGGTCGATGGCTTCCATGTCGGCGACGGTGTCGAGCATTTTGAGGCCGACGGGGGTGGCGCCGAGGCGGAGGTAGCGGTTGAGGCCCTCGACGATGGCAGGCCAGTCGTAGCTGTCGGGTTCCTCGGGCGCGTCGGCGGCGGTGCCGACGCCGGGGATCGCTTCTCGCTGGTCGACCATGGGGGGCTCCTCGATGCTGGCGCTGGTGCGAAGGGATGATACGAGGGGACGGAGGGCGCGGGCGGAGCCCGCGACTGTTCTTCTCCTCGACCCACCCGCCGCCCCCGGAGTTTGTTTTCGGGGGCAAGCCCCCGACGACCCCCCGGCCGCGAAACGCTCCGCGGTCGCGCTCTGACGCGCCTCCTCAGTCGACCAAACACTCGAACGCTCCCGTAGGATCTTCGGCTCCTCAGCTTCCGACGGCCTTCCGCTCCTCCCTGCCGACGACCTTCGGTTTCGCCGCCTCCAGGCGACATTCGGTCAGGGGGTTGTTCGTTGAACCACTCTCGGTCTGCGAGCGACTCGGGGTGACGGTCGGACAAGAGGCGGGCACGCGGCAAAGACGGGATCACAGACGGACGACGTGGCGAAACTTTGGTATCGAGATCTGCAGGGTGTAGCGGTGGCCGTTGCTAGCATCTCGGGACCGTGAGTCTCGAGGTCGACACCACCGACGCGTCGCTGCCGATGCGACGCCCGCCGTTCGCGCGGGTGTTTCCACCGGGCGTGTTCTACGGGTGGGCGATTGCGGCGGCCGTTGGGACGCTGATGCTGGTAGTGGCCGGGATTGGCTACTACGGGCTGGCGGTGTTCCTCAATCCGTTGCAGGAGGAGCACGGGTGGTCGAACTCGGCCGTCAGTGGTGCGGCGAGCATGTACTTCCTGGCGTCGGGGGTGACGGCTGCGTTCTTTGGGCCGCGGGTGGATCGGCATGGCCCGATGGGGTTCATGACGGTGGGGTTCATCCTCGTCGGCGGGGCGGCGTCGCTGATCGGATTCGTGCAGGAGCTGTGGCAGCTCTACGCGGTCTACCTGTTGCTGGCGTTCGGCTTCGGGATGTCTTCGAACGTAGCGACCAGCGCGATCATGACGCGCTGGTTCATGGTGAAGCGCGCGCGGGCGATGAGCGTGTCTTCGACGGGGATCTCGCTGGGCGGGGTGATCCTCGCGCCGGTGGGAGCGTGGCTCGTGGACCAGGGCGGGCTGGAGCTGGCGGCGCCAGTGATGGGGCTGCTGGTGCTGGCGGTGACGCTGCCGGTGCTGTGGGGCGTGATCGCGTTCGATCCGCGGCAGATGGGGCTGCACCCTGACGGGCAGGATCCGAAGCTCAGCCTCGCGCAGACGGAAGCGCGGATGGACGCCGCGTCGCAGCTGCGGCGCTGGACGATCCCGCAGGCGATGCGCACGGTGCCGTTCTGGGCGGTGCTCGGGGCGTTCACGCTGGTGCTGATCTCGCAGACCGGGTTCGTGATCCATCAGATCGCGTTCCTCGAAGAGCGGCTGGGGTCGCGGAGCGCGGCGGCGTTCGCGCTGAGCACGACGGCGTTCGGGAGCATCGTGGCGCGGCTGATCGTGGGGTTGTTCGCCGACGCGATCGACAAGCGATGGCTGACGATCGGGCTGTTCATCGTTCAAGCAACGGCGATCTTGTTGGTGCTGCGGGTGGACGGGACGGTCGCGACGTACGTGCTGACGCTGACCTTCGGGTTCACGATCGGCAACATCTACATGATGCAGTCGCTGCTGGTGAGCGAGATTTTCGGGATGGTCTCGTTCGGAGCGATCTTCGGGATCGTGGCGATGGCCGGGCAGGCCGGAAGCGGGCTCGGACCGTTTGTGGTCGGGTTCCTCGAAGATCGCAGCGGCAGTTACGAGCTGCCGTTCACAATCGCGGCGCTGGTGACGTACGGCGCGGCGTTCGTCGTGTTGCTCGCCCGGCCAGTGTCTTCGCGACTCGACGACCCTTCAGGACAGGCTGCACCGACTCCGAGCGCCGTCAACGCGCGGTGATCGTCCCCCATTGTGCCGCGTTTCCCCCGCGCCGACGGACCTGAACACTTCCCCAAACTTGCCGCGTCAGCAGGAACCCGAGGCAGTTCCGATCCTGGGAGCGCTAGGATCGGCCCGGCGCCCGCCACTTCGCGCGACGCTGTCAGGATTCGGTATGACCTCGCTCCGCAGCCGCGTGCTTGGCGTGATTCCGTGGCGGTGGCGCGCGCGCATGCGGCGAGTGCTGCGCCGGCGCGACACCGTCACCATCCTTCATATCGGCAAAACCGGCGGGACGGCGGTGAAGGCAGCGCTCGAGCCGTATCGGCGGAGCGGACGCTACGACCTTGAGCTGGCGTGGCACGACGCGGTGCTCCGAGATGTGCCTCGGGGTGAGCGGGTCGTGTTCTTTCTGCGCGATCCGGTGGCGCGGTTCGAGAGCGGGTTCGACAACCAGTACCGAGGCGCGACGCCTCGATACGAACACGACTGGACCGAGGCGGAGACGATCGCGTTCGAGCGGTTTGGGACGGCCGCGGAGCTGGCGCTGGCCCTCGGATCAACGGACGTCGAGGAGCGCCATGCGGCCGAAGCGGCGATGCGCGGCATCGACCACGTGCGCACGTCGTTCTGGGATTGGTTCGAGGACGAGGCTTACTTCCGCAGCCGACTCAACGACGTGTTGCTGGTGGGATTCCAGGAGACGCTAGAGGCGGACTTCGCGGAGCTGCGGCAGCGGCTCGGCCTGCCGGAGTCGATGCGATTGCCCTCGGATGAGGTGACGGCGCACAGACGGCCAGAGCCAGCAAGCCCGCTGCCACCCGAGGCCGACGCGCTGATCCGCCGCTGGTATGCCGCGGACTATGAGTTCATCCGGTTGTGCGCCGAGACGGTGCTGGACCGGCCGGTGCCAATCGACCTCGAGCGGACGGCCTCCTCAGAGGCCTAGCGGCATCTCGTCCCTTAGATCGAGCCGGCGTCGACCATGAAGTTGTTCGCGGTACACATCGCCGAGTCATCGGACGCCAGAAAGAGCGCCATGCGCGCCGGGTAGACCGGGTCGATCAGGTCGGGGAGGCACTGGGTCTCCTGGGTGCGCTCGAGCGCCTCGGGGGTGGCCCAGAGGTCTTGCTGGCGCTCGGTCATGACCCAGCCGGGGACGATGGTGTTGACGCGGATGCGATGGCGGCCGAGGTCGCGGGCAAATGACCGGGTCATGCCGTGCACGCCGGCCTTGGCGGTCGTGTACGCGGGCATGCCGCCGACGGCACGCCACCAGGAGGCGGAGCCGAAGTTGATGATCGAGCCTTTGCCAGCCTCGATCATTGCGGGCGCTACGGCCTGAATGGCGAAGAACTGGTGGCGGAGGTTGGTGGCGATGCGTTCGTCATAGTACTCGGGGGTCACGTCGGACCAGTCGTGTCGGTCGTCGCGTGCGGCGTTGTTGACGAGGACGCCGGCGGTGCCGAGTGCGGCCTCGAGATTCGCGAACGCGCCTCGGAGCTGGTCGATGTCGCGGAGGTCGGCTTCCTCGAAGTGGACGGTGGCGCCGTCGCCGCGAAGCTCCTCCGACAGGGCCTTACCCCTCGAAGCGTCGAGGTCGATGAAGCCGATGCGGGACTGCTGGGCGGCGAAGGCCCGAACGATTTGCTCGCCGATACCGGAGGCACCGCCGGTGACGTAGACCGTGGCGCCCTCGAGGCTGGGGTGGGTGGCGAAGGTCATGCGAGTTCCTCCAAAGCGGCTCATGCACGGCGTCGTCGAGGGGCACAGTGTCGCCGCAGAGGGTGCGGCGTTCGAGCGGCGGCGGTGAACGGCGTCCTCAGGAACACGACGAGCGCCGCGAATCGAGGAACCATGTCCTGGTCGGACCGGGTGATGGCTGCCCTGGACGAGCGGGCGACCGTGGTCGAGACGGCCCGGGGCGCCGTGCAGTTCGGTCGATCGGGCGAGGGGCCACAGGTACTCGCGCTTCATGGTGGACCGGGCGGGTTCGATCAGGGGCTCGCGGCTGCGTGGCACCTCGAAGCTGGCGGGTGCGAGGTGCTGGCGCCGTCGCGGCCCGGCTATCTGCGGACGCCGATCGCCTCGGGAGGCAGTCCGGCGGAGCAGGCGGATCTGTATGCGGCGCTGCTCGACGAGTTGCAGATCGAGCGAGTCGCAGTCCTCGGGTACTCGTCGGGTGGCCCGTCGGCGGTGCAGTTCGCGGCCCGGCATCCCGAGCGGACGCGAGCGCTGTTCCTCGATGCGGCGGTGCTGAAGCCGTTCCACGTGCCGCTGAGCGCGGTGAAACGAGCGGTGTACGAGAACGGGATGGTGGTGTGGGCGAGCTACCAGTTCAGCTCGCGATGGCCCCGCCGGTTGACCTCGATGATGGTGAACGGGATGTCGACGGGATTGAGCAAGGAGCAGCGGCGGGCTGCGGTGGAGTGGATCAATTCGGATCCGGTGCGGGTGCGGAGCATGCAGGCACAGTGGGCCTCGATCGCTCCTCGGCGGTACCGGAAGGACGGATGGGCGAACGATCAGGCGAACGAGGCGCTGGTTGGGTCACTGCCGTTCGCGGAGATCTCAGCGCCGACAGTCGTGGCCCACGGTGTGAACGATGGGGTGATCGCGGTCGAGACTGCGATCGAGGCCGCCTCGGAGATCGCGGGGGCTGAGCTGATGCTCGTCGAGGAAGGGCACCATGCGGTGTCGCTCAACCGGAACTACGGGGTGGTGGCGGCACGGCAGCTCGAACTGGTGCGCGAGGGATAGGCCTCGAGCCGGTCGTGTGGCCTCGGACGTCCGGAGTGCGGAGGCGTGGGCGCGGGCTGATCGCCCGCGGCTGTTTGCTCTACCCACCCACCCGTGACCTCTTTCGGGGGCAAGCCCCCGACGACCCCCCGGCCGGCCAGCGCCCTTCGGGCTGGGCCGACGGATCTGTCACCGCTCAGAGCGAGGAACGCTCGCCGAGTTCGCGGCCAGCCATTGCGCTGACGACAGAAGGCGGGCGCCTACGGGTACCCGCGACCCGCGCGGTGCGAAGCGGCGTCTAGTGGCCGAGCGCCGCTCGCAGCTGGGCGCGGCTGTCACGCAGCCACGCGATGTCAGCCAGGATCCGCTCGATGCGGACGGCGGAGAACTCACGCTCAGCCGCCGTCGCGGCCGACATCGCCTGCTGCCGGCGGAAGTCGAGAATGCGCTGCTGCTGGGAGTCGATGGCCGGGAGCAGCGCGGGGCGATCGAGCGGACCGTACGCGTCGCAAACGGCTTCGATCCGCAGGACCTGGGCGGGCGCGTGGGCATCGGGATCGTTGAGGACGAAGGTCCAGAGGAAGTAGCCGACGTCGTCGACGCGGTGGCCGGGAGCGGCGTCGTCGAAGTCGATCCAGGCGACCGGTGTGCCACCTCGGACGATCAGGTTCCAGGGGGCGAGGTCGTTGTGGCAGATGACCTCGAAGTCGCCGCGTCGCGAGGTGGCCGCGGTGCAGTCGTGGAGCTGACGGATCAGCCGCGCGGCGGCGGCGAGCTGATCGTGTGACCACGGCGCGCCGGAGCGGTCTACCTCGCCATCGATGAAGGAGAGGGTGTCTCGGCCTTGCTCGTCGGTGCCGAGGAACCGAGGAGCGCCCGAGAAGCGGCACGCCTCGAGGCTTTCGAGCACGGCGCGGGAGAAGTCCGAGCGAGGACCAGGCGGTCGGCGGACGGTGTCGCCAACGCGGACGACGCCGCGACTCCCGGCGGCTGACGGTAGTGGGATCTCGTTGGTCATGGGACGAGCGGGGCGATGCGGGCACCGCGGGTAGCGGCCAGCTTGCGGAGCATCAGACGGTGGAGGCGGCGGTGGCGCTGCCCTCGAGGTAGGCGGCGTAGCCGCCGAGGTATTCGGTGAGTTCAGCGTCTTTGAGTTCGACGACGCGGTCGGCGATGCGCTCGAGGAAGTAGCGGTCGTGGGAGATGGCGAGGACGGTGCCGGGGTAGGCATCGATGGCGTCCTCGAGGACCTCGGCGCTGGGGATGTCGAGGTTGTTGGTTGGCTCGTCGAGGAGGAGCAGGTTGCCTTCGGCGAGGACGAGCTTGGCGAGCTGGAGGCGACTCTTCTCGCCGCCGCTGAGTAGCGACACCTTGCGGCGGGCGCGCGGCTGGTCGAAGAGGAAGGTGCTGAGGAAGGCGAAGGCGGCCTCCTCGCGCATCGGCTTGAGACGGCGGACTTCGTCGACCGGGGTGGAGTCGTAGTCGAGCGTCTCGTGCTGCTGCGAGTAGTAGGCGACGTCGATGCTCGGGCCGAGTTTGGCGACGCCGTCGGTGGCCGTCTCCTCGTTCAGGAGGATGCGAAAGAGGACGGACTTGCCGGCGCCGTTTGGGCCGATGAGAGCGACGCGCTCGCCGGCCCAGACGACGAGGTCAAGGCCGCCGAGGACGACGTTGTCGTCGAACTGCTTCCAGAGGCCGGCGAGTTCGAGGACCTTCTTGCTGCCTCGCTCGGCGTTGAGTTGGAGGCGCATGCGCTTCGGCTCCATCTGGGGAGCCTCGAGGCGGTCAATTTTGTCGAGGCGCTTCTGCATGCTCTGCCAGCGCCGGACAAACTTCTGGTTGGCGCCGCCAGCGCTGTAGACCTTGAGGCGCGCGATCGACTGGGCGAGGCGATTGAGCTCGACCTGCTGGACGTTGAAGTCGTGTTGCTGTGCCTCGAGCTCCATGCGCTTTTGGAAGGCGAACTCGGAGTAGTTGCCGGGGAAGACGACGAGCTGGGGGCGGCCGGGGTGCTGGCCGGCCATCTCTAGCTCGGCGATTGAGTCCGTGACGATGTCGAGCAGATAACGGTCGTGGGAGATGATCACAACGGCACCGCGGTGGTCGACGATGGCGCGCTCGAGCAGTCGCTTGCCCTCGATGTCGAGGTGGTTGTCGGGCTCATCGAGGAGCAGGACGTCGGGCTCGGCGACCATGACGGCGGCGAGTCCGAGGAGCTTCTGCTGGCCGCCGCTCAGGACCTCAACAGGGGTGTCGAAGTCGGCCGCCTCGAAGCCGAGCTTGCGGAGGGTGCCTTCGACGCGGCCTCGGAAGGAGTGGCCGCCGAGGCGGTCGAACCGCTCGAGGGCGGCGGCGTGCTGTTCCATGACGCGATCGAAGGCGTCTGCGTCGGCGACGACGGCGGGGTCACCCATCTTCGCCTCGAGGTCGCGGAGGGCGGCGTCGGCCGCGCCGAGTTCCTCGTGCGACTGGAGGACCTCGGAGATGACGGTGTCGCCTCGGAACTCCGGGGTCTGGGGGAGGTAGCCGACCTTGAGGTCGCGGCGACGGTTGAGGGTGCCGTCGTCGATGGCGTATTCGCCGGTGATGAGTTTGAAGAGCGTGGATTTGCCGGCGCCGTTGGGGCCGACGAGGCCGATGACTTCGCCGTCCTGGATCTCGAGCGAGACGGCCTCGAGCACCACGTTGGCGGCGTGGTGTTTGGTGACGCGAGAGAGGCCGATGGCGATGGCCATTGCGTTGTCCTCGGGGCCCGACGTGGCTCGGGGTGGGCGTTGCGCGGGGTGGGACAGGGTAGGGCTGGGCTGGTGGCGGGGGCGAGGGGATCACGGCCCACCTCGGACTGGGGGGAGGGCATTGATTCTGCCTCGGGCGAGGTGGGCGGCTTTGGCTTGCGCTCCGATCTGCTTGTGAGGACGTCACGTCGTCGGAGGCGCTTGCCCCCGACACCCCCGCTCGGGGACAGGTGTCCCCGAGACCCCTCCAAGCGGTGACGCTCCGCGCTCCGCAACGTCGATGCCTTGGCCACATCGGACCGATCGCCGGCTTCGAGCGCCTGGAACGAGTGGTCTTCCCAGTCTCCGAATAGCCGTCATCGGCAACCGCTGACGGCGGGAATGCGCTCCGTCCCAGAACTGAGGACGACGCGACCCGTTCGAGGAGTGGCGATGTTGGCGCACGCCACCCCTGTGGAGATCGGGACGACCGACGGGCAAGGCCCGAGAAGGCGATCAACGGTGTTTTGAGTCGTCGCAGTCGAACATCGGGGCCGCTCGGGGGTTAGTCGGTGGGGGTGGGCCGCTCAAGCATCAGCTGCAACTCTGCGGCGGAGCGCCAGCGACCGAGTTTGTAGCCGGTTTCGGATTCGCGGCCGATCTGTTCGTACCCGAGTGCGCGGTGGAGGCGGATGGAGGCGACGTTGTCTTCGTCGATCCAGGCGAGGAGGGTGCGGAGGTTGAGGTGGCGGGCGGCCTCGATGAGGGCGGTAAGGAGGAGGCGGCCGATGGCGCGGCGCTGGTGGTCGGGGTGGACGAAGACAGTGTTTTCGCGGGTGAAGCGGTAGCCGCGGCGGCCTCGGTAGCGGGTGAGGTAGGCGAAGCCGACGAGCTGGTCGCCGATGGTGGCGACGAGGACGGGTTCGTCGGCGTCCCGGTCGCGGAACCAGAGCTGGCGGCGCTCCTCGGTCCAGGGATCGAGTTCCCAAGTGGCGACGCCCTCGGCGACCTCGTGGTTGTAGATGGCGTTGATCGCGGGGAGGTCGGCCTCGGTCGCGGGGCGGACGGTTGCGTTCGGGACGTCGGTGGGATGGGTGTCGGGCATGGTCTGCTCGGAACGATGACTGGTGGCCTGGACGGTGGCACCGGAAGCACAGCGTAGGACGAGTCCGGTCGGGTGAGAACGGTGGGCCTCGATTGCGGTCGTTATGATGCCGCGGCGAAGCGCAGCGACAGGTACCGGCTGGGGGCAGCAATGGAGCAGCGGCGGATTGGCGATACGGATCTGGTGGTGTCCGCGGTCGGGTTCGGGACCTGGGAGATGAGTACGACGTCCTACGGCGAGATCGACGTCGATGACGCGGCGCTGGCGGTGAACCAGGCGATCGACGCGGGGATCACGTTGTTCGATACGGCGGAGGTGTACGGGCCGAATCATTCGGAGGAGTTGCTGGCGAAGGCGCTGGGCGACCGCCGGAAGGACATCACCCTCGTGACGAAGGTGGGGTTCGACTACGACGAGACGCCGAAGGTGATCGGGCGGAACTCGAAACGCGAGCACATCATCGCGCACACCGAGGGGTGCCTGGAACGGCTGAATACCGACGTGATCGATCTGATGCTGATCCACTGGCCAGATCACGACACGCCGTTCGAGGAGACGATGCGGGGCCTCGAGGAGTTGAAGGCGAGCGGAAAGATTCGGCACTACGGGGTGTCGAATTTCACCGTCGAGATGATGAAGGAGTGCGAGCAGACGGGTCACCTCGCGGCGAACCAGGTGGGGTACCACATGTTCGATCGGCGGATGGAGAGCGAGGTGCTGCCGTACTGCCTCGAGACCGGGACCGGGTACATGGCGTACGGGTCGCTGGGGTTCGGGTTGCTGTCGGGGGCGTTCACACCGGAGACGACGTTCCTGGATTGGGACTGGCGGAGTAGCGGGAAAGCGTTTGGGTTGCCGCTGTTTACGGGGGAGCACTTCGCGAAGGAGATTCGCGTCGCGGAACGGTTGAAGGAGTTGGCTGCGGGGCATGGGAAGTCGCTGCCGCAACTGGCGATTGCGTGGGTGTTAGGGAATCCCGCCGTTTCGGTGGCGCTGGTGGGGATGCGGAATGAGCGGGAGTTGCAGGAGAACGTGGCCGCCGCTGATTGGCGACTGAGCGATGAGATTCGGGCAGAGATCGATTCGGTGTTCAAGGAGGAGGGGGTGCCGACATACGTTGGGGCTGAGCAGGCGGTCTGAATGCGCCGCGCGGTGTCCGGCGATTGGGATCGAGACTGAGACGCTTCGAGGTCGGCGGCTTTGTCTTGTACTTCGAGAGATGTCTGAGTGACGTTTCCTCGTCGGGGGCGCTTGCCCCCGACACCCCCGCTCGGGGACAGGTGTCCCCGAGACCCCTCCAAGCGGTGACGCTCTGCACTCCACAACGTCACGAACTTGGCCACATCGAGCAAATCGCGGGCTTCGATCGCCTGCAGTGAGTGGTCTTCCCAGACTCTGAATGGCCACCAGCAGCAACCGCTGGCGGCGAGGCTGCGTGTTCGCCTAGGGCCGCTATCACGCGGCGCGGACCAGTCGAAACGCGCCAACGCGTGCTCTGAGGATTCCTCACGAACGGGCAGGCGCCGGGGTCGTCGCGAGGGATGGCGGGCGGCGGTGTAGCATCGGGCTCCCTCGAGAGCGGCGGAGGTTTGCTGGATGACGGACACGATGGAGCGGGCGGCGGCGCCGACGAGCGACTATGTCGATCGTGGGTTGGAGCACCTGTGGGTGCACACGCAGCAGTACAACGATCTGGCCCAGGACGACGGCTTCACGGTGATCGAACGCGGGGACGGGATCTTCCTCGATGCGATGGGCGGGAAGCGCTACATCGATGCGATGTCTGGGCTGTGGGTCGTCGCGGTCGGGCATGGGCGACAGGAACTGGCCGACGTCGCGGCAGAGCAGATGAGCAAGCTGTCGTTCGCGAATCCGTTTGCGTATGCGACACCACCGGCTGTGGACCTGGCCTCGAAGTTGGCGGAGGTCACGCCGTCGACGCTGAACCGCTTCTACTTCGTGAGCTCGGGGTCGGAGGCCGTGGAGACGGCGATCCGGATGGCGAAGCAGTACCACTACAACCGCGGCGATGCGAAGCGCTACAAGGTGATCTCGCGGATTGGCTCGTATCACGGCACGACGCTCGGGGCGCTGAGTGTGAACGGGTCGCCGATGATGAACCGCGCGCCGTTCGAGCCGCTGCTGCCCGGCGTGATCCCGGTGCCAAACACGAACGGGTTCGGGGCGCTGACGAACGAGAAGACCGGGCTCGATGACATGTTCTGGGCGAACTACATCGAGGAGATGATCAAGTTCGAGAAGCCGGAGACGATCGCGGCGCTGATCGCGGAGCCGATCTCGACGGCGAACGGGAGTCGGGTGCCCTCACAGGAGTACTGGCAGCACCTGCGGAAGGTGACCGAAGAGCACGGCATCTTGCTGATCCACGACGAGGTGATCGACGGGTTCGGACGGACCGGGAAGTGGTTCGCGTCCGAGCACTTCGGGATCGAGCCGGACCTGCTGACGATGGCGAAGCAGATTTCGTCGGGGTACGCGCCGATCGCTGCGGTGGGCGCCTCGGACAAGGTTGCCGAGGCGTTCGTGGGCGGGAAGAAAGAGGCGTTCGTCGGCGGCTCCACCTGGGGGGCGAACCCGGTGAGCTGCGCGGTGGCCCTCGCGAACCTGGACATCATCGAGCGGGAACGGTTGCCGGAGAACAGTGCCGCCAACGGCGAGTACCTCGGAGAGCAGCTCGAAGCGCTCAAGTCGAAGCACAAGATCGTGGCGGAGACGCGGGGGATCGGCCTGATGCGGTCGGTCGACCTGAAGCGCGACCCGGAAGCCGGGGTGGACTTTGGCGAGGACGACGAGCTGCCTCGGCGGATGACTGCGCAGCTGCTGAATGCGGGGATTTTGTCTCGGGCGGGGGCTTCGATTCAGGTGGCGCCGCCGTTGGTGATCAATCGTGAAGAGGTTGATTCGCTGGTGGATGGGTTGAGTCAGGCGATTGGTGGGGTTGAGGCGGAACTGGGGATTGCGTAGCGCCTCAGACGCCACCGGCGGGTCGGACGAATGGCGCGACGGCCGCATCCTGGATGCCACTGTCCTGCCAACAGCAGGGATGCCTTCGGCGTTGTCGATGGAGTTAAGTAGTTCCCGCCCACCCACCCTGTATGTCTGCGGGGGCTTCGCCCCCGCTTCCCCCGTGTCGGAAGGCGCTTCGCGCTTCCAGCTGGACTTCGTAGAGGACCGATCGGATTGAGGTCGGCCAAGATCCCGACTGAATTGAAACCCGCAGATTGCTACCCAGATTGGAATTTCGATGGGGACTGAACCGACGTCGCTGGAGCTGCGTGGTGGGCGTGTGTGGGATGGGGTTGCTGATGCCGCCTCGGAAGGGAGCGTGTTCACCTCGGGAGGGGCGATCGCGGGGAGCGCCGCGGAGGGGGCGGTGGTCCTCGATGTGTCGGGGTGCACGGTGGTGCCGGGGTTGATCGAGGCGCACACCCATCTGTGCTTCAACGCCGGTGAGGACTGGCGCGAGGTGTACGACTCGGATACGCCGGGGCAGATGTTGCTGCGGATGGCGGGGGCCGCGCGGCGGATGGTCGAGGCTGGGATCACGACAGTGCGCGACCTCGGTGCGCCGACTGACCTCGCGGTTCAATTGCGGGAGTCGATTCGCGAGGGGCTGGTCGCGGGGCCGGATCTGCTGGTGGCCGGGGCGCCGATTACGCCGACCGGTGGGCACTGCTGGTTCATGGGCGGTGAGGCGGATGGCGTTGACGGCGTGAAGGTGGCAGTCCGCGAACGGAAGAAGGCCGGTGCCGACTGGATCAAGGTGATGGCGTCCGGCGGGAACATGACGCCGGGCACGAACGTGTTCGCGGCGCAGTTCTCGGTGGAGGAGCTACGAGCGATCGTGGCTGAGGCGCACCGCCTGGAGATGAAGGTGGCGGCGCACGCGCACGGCGTCGAGGGGATCAAGGCGGCCGTTGCGGCGCCGGTGGACATGATCGAGCACTGCTCGTTCCAGACGCCCGAGGGGTCGGTGAAAGACGATTCGGTGATCCTCGATATTGCGCGGCAGGGGATCGGGGTGTCGCCGACGATCCACCGCGGGTTTGGGCGGTTCCGCGGGGAGCCGCGTTGGACGATGCGGGCGGAGCTGACGAACTCGTTGCTCAGCGCGGGCTGCAATGTGCTGATGAGCACGGATTCGGGGATTCCGAATGCTCCCCACGAGGACCTCGCGCAGGCGATCGCGGTGGTGCAGGAGCTGACGGGGCTCAGCCCGATTGAGACGATGAAGCTGGCGACGAGCACGTCTGCGCAGCACCTCGATCTTCCGGATCGCGGGGTGATCGAGTCAGGGAAGCGGGCCGACCTGCTCGTGGTCGAGGGCGACCCGACGGAGGACATCGAGGCGTTGCAGCGCGTGCGCGCCGTCGTGTCTGGTGGCGAGGTCGTGTATCAGGCGAGCTAGCGCCGGCCCGAGCGCGGCAGTCCCCGTGCCGAGCTGGATTCGACAATCAGGTGCAGATGCAGCAGCACCTTCGGCCGTGCTTGCGAAGTTGGATCTGTCCCACCCACCCACCCTGTATGTCTGCGGGGGCTCTGCCCCCGCTTCCCCCGCCTCGATCAGTGGTGGCGATTCGCTCGGGGGCTTCGGTACGTAGGAGCATCAGGCGAAACTTTCCCGGACGCTCCTTCGTTAGGGCGGTGTGGGTACGTACCTCGCCGCTCGGCCGCTGATCACGATCCTCCTAGCCGTCGGGGTTGTCCTCGTGCCGGCCGGGTGCAGCTTCGGTGACGGTGGGGCCGAGGCAACGGCGAGTACGTCGCCGACCGCGGTCGCGAGCGGCGGCGGTTCTCCGACCTCGACACCGACGGTTGCGGCGACCGCGGCGGCGGATGTGGTGTTCCTCGATGCGCGGCCGATCGAGGTGGTGCCGGGGCGGGCGGAGCTGCCCTCGGATCTGGCGTTGGTGGTCGTTCGCGGCGGGGAGCTGCGGCGGATCCATCGGGCGCCGAACGGGGTGATCGAGGAGCGGCTGCTGTTCGATCCGTTCGCGTACAGCAGCACGAGGCTCATGACCTTCACCGGGATTCAGATCAGTGGGCCGGCACTTCGACCGGGCCAGCTCGCAATCACCGCGTGCTCAACCGGCGACTGCCCGGGGCTCAGCGCCGCGAGTGCGGACGCCCTCGCGACTGTGTTTCGTTCTGGGGATGGCGGAGTGAGCTGGACGGCGAGCACAGAGCTGGATGGCGTCGCGCGCGTGATCAGTGGCGGTGGGGCAAGCGGTGAGCTGGTGCTGCAGCGGCTCGCACGCGAAGGCGACGGGCGCACCGATCGTTTCGAGTGGTGGCCTTCGGGGCGCGTGATCGATCCGCCGACCGCGTGGAACGGTGAGGGCGAACCGGCGGCGCTGCCCGACGGACGGCTGCTGTGGTGGACCGCAGACGGACGGTTGATCGACGCAGATGGGCGAGCGGCGGTTGACCTGGCTGACGAGCTGACGGGCGGATCGGTCGCCCAGGGAATCGCGATGCTTGCCAGCGAGGATGGCAATCGTCTCGCCGTCACGTGGCAGGAGAATCCGCCGGACTCGCGGGACGGGCCACTGCGCTGGAGCATCTACCGGATGGCGAACGGTGAATACGAACTGTCAGACGTGATCGAGCCGGTCTGGCCCGGCGTCCCGGTGGCGTGGCTGAGTGACCATGAGTTGCTGAGTACGGCAGAACTGGACTGGACCACGCTGGGTGAGCCTGCTTCCGAGAGTGTGTGGCCTCGACTTCCGGTGATCCTCGACATCGTCGCCGGAACGGCGACGGCGATTGGGGTACCCGGCAACACGCTGGGCGAGGGCTGGGCCGTCGCGATGCAGCACGGGCCGTTCGCTGAGATCAACGCGGGCGAGGGGGATTGCCTCAACCTGCGAGCGGCGCCCGCGCTCGATGGCGGGATCTTGCGCTGCCTCGCGCACGGGGCGCTCCTCGAGCGGTTGTCACCACTCGATGGCGAGTGGGTGAACGTGCGCACCTCGGACGGGGTGGATGGCTGGGTGAGTGGCGAGTTCGTGCGTCAGGTATCGGAGGTGGCGGCGACAGCGACCTCGGTACCGGGATCGGCAGAGCCGACGGTGGAGCCCACGGCCACCGACTAACCCACGCATCGTGGGGGTCGCCCGCAACCATCGTTGCGCCGGACCCGAGACGGGCGATGAACGTCATCACATCGTCATGACATTAGCCTCTGCGAACCCCGAGGGCGCGCTGTAGCTTCGAGAGCCGACCGTGCGCATGCAACGGGGGCTGCGGGTGAGCAGAATCAGGATTGGGACTGCCGCGCTGCTACTGGCGGCGACGGTCATCGTCGGGCTCGGTGCCTGCGGTGACGATGACGAACCGGGGCAGGTGACCAACCTCGGCACACCGCCGGTGTCCGCTGACCCCGAGGCCGACGCTGATCCGACTCCCGTGGAGCTCGCGCCCGGCGAAACGGCGCAGCAAGTCACTGTCGCGCTCGACGAGTGGTCCGTGTTGCCCGAGCCCGTCGAGGTTGAAGCGGGTGTCGTCGAGTTCGTCGCGACCAACGACGGGGACGAGCTCCACGAGGTGGTGGTGATCAAGAGTGACGTCGCTGAAGCGGAGCTCGAGGTGACGAACGGGGTCGTCCCGGAGCGTGCCGTCGACTTCCGCGGCGAGATCGAAGAGTTCGCGGCCGGTGAGACGGCTTCGGGGACGTTCCGATTAGAGGCGGGGCGCTACCTGCTGATCTGCAATATCCCCGTGCACTACGAGAACGGGATGGTCGCGGCGTTCACCGTCCGCTAGTTGACACGCTCCACCGTGCCGCTCTCCAGCGAGCGGTGCAGAGCGACGAGGATGCGAGTCGTCTCGAGGCCGTCGGCGATCGGTACGGCGGGTTCGCGTTCGCCACGGACGGCCGCGATGAAGTCTGACATGCGCTGCGGGGCCCAGTTCAGCGTGCCGGGGTAGTCGAGGCGGGAGCCGGTGGCGACCGCGATGTTTTGCTCGTGGGTGTCGATCGTCGCGGCGCCCTCGGAGCCGACGTAGCGGAACATGAACTCGACGGGAGCGGGCATGCCGTCGGGGAGTACCCAGACCGATTCGTAGCTGCCGTCGGTACCGTCCTCGTAGCGGACGATCGCGTGGATCGAGTCGTAGGTCGGGACGCCTCGAGACTCGAGGATCCCGCGGGTACCGGAGGCGTAGACGGAGGTCGCGCGGCGGCCGTGCAGCCAGTACGCGAGGTCGAGGCAGTGAGAGAGCAGGAACCAGCCGCTGGTTGTTCGTCCGGCCCAACCGAGCCGTTCGGTCGGCGAACCGATTGAGTTGTTGAGTCGCGTGAAGAGGGTGACGAAATCGCCGAGCTCGCCGCGATCGATCGCCTGCTTCGCCGCGACGAACGGCGGGTTCCAGCGGTTCGAGAAGTTGAGTTCGGCGACGATCCCCGCGGCCTCCACGGCGGCAATGATCGCCCGGGCGTCTTCGACCGTCGTGGCCAGCGGCTTTTCGAGGAGAAACGGGATGCCGGCGTCGGCGACGGCGAGTGCCGGGGCGAGATGGGCGCCGTCCGGGGTGGCGATGTAAGCGGCCTCGAGGCCGGCGGACGCGAGTAGTGCCTCGGCGCTCGGGTAGGCCTCGACATTGAGCGGCGACGCGACGGCGGCGGCGCGAGCGGAATCGAGGTCAGCAACGCCGGCGAGTTCGAGGTCGGCACCGAACTCGCCGGAGGCGATCCGCTCGGCGTAGCGCCCGCCCATGGTTCCCGCGCCGATGATGCCGATGCGCATGTGACTCCTCGGATGACAGATACGTCCGGCCATCCTCTGCGGCTGTGAGCGAGACGACAACCGAACGAGGCTCCTGTTCGTACTCTTTCCCGGCCGCACCACCCGGCAATGGAGGACAGATGGCAATCGAAACACCAGGGGGAACGCTGCTCGCGCGACGAACGTCGAGGCGGGCAGTCCTCCGCGGAGGCGGAATTGCGGCTGGCGGGATCGGGTTGTTCCTCGTCGGTTGCGGGGACGACGACGACCCAACGGCGACTGCTACCGCAGCTGCCACCGAAGAACCGACGGCGGAGGCGACCGACGAGCCGACTGCGACTTCCACTGAGGAGCCGACCGCTGAGCCGACAGCAGCACCGACGGAGGAGCCGGCCGCGGGTGGGCCACCGAGCAAGGTGGTCGTGCAGTCTGTCACGCTCACCGGCGATGACGGGACCGTCGTGCTCCGGAACCTGAGCGACGCGGAGATCGCGATTGGCGGCTGGTTCATCTGCCAGCGACCGTCGTACTGGGCGATCCCGACGGCGACGTTGGCGCCGGGTGCGGAAGTCACGCTGCACGTCGGGGCTGGGACCGACGATGCGACCAACCTCTTCGCCGACGGCGGTTTCGGCTCGCTGGCCGGCAGCCGGGGCGAGGTCGGCCTGTACGACAGCGCGAGTTTCGGCTCGTCAGATTCGATCGTTTCGTTCGTCGCGTGGAATGGGAGCAGCGGCCGGCAGTCCGAGGCGCAAGGTGCCGGCATCTGGGGTTCTGACACGGTCGACGCCGCCGATGGCGACACGATCGTATTCGTCGGACCGGCCGAAGACGCGAGCGGCTACTCGCTGCAGTAGCCCGACCAGCCGGCCTCGCCACCGACGCGCAGAGCGCGGCGGCGGTTGCTTCAGGAGCAACCGTGCCGCGCTCTGCGCCCTGACCCGCTGGGGGGTCCGCGCCAGTTCGCGCCGGAGGTCGGCTTCGAGCTCGAACAGAGTCGGGTTCCACATCCAGATCTCCTATACAGTACGGATGTACGGTAACTGCGATGACAGTACCGTACGGTTGTACTGTATTGCAACAACACCGACATGACGGACTCCGGGACGGCATGTCACGATGGGGCCCCGAGGCGCGGCGACGAGGTAGGCATGCCGGCGAAGCAGACCGACGAGGAGGCTGCCGCCCGTCGTATCGCGATCCTGGACGCGGTGGGGCCGGTGTTCGCGTCACGTGGCTACGCGGGCACGACCGTCGCGGACCTGGAGGCGGCGACGGGGTTGAGCCGCGGCGGAATCTTCTTCCACTTCGGGCACAAGCGACGGCTCTACCTCGAGACGGTTCGGCGGGCGTTCGAACGGTTCGGGATGGCGGTGGCGGGGGTGGAATTGCCGGGCGGAGACACCCGGCAGATCCTGATTGGTTCGTACGACGTCATGACGACGGTCCGCGAGACCCACGGCGAGTTCTTCCAACTGATGAACCAACTAGTGGCGCAGCGGGCGACTGAGCCGGATCTCGCGGAGCTTCACTCAGAGCTGGATGCGGTGACGTATCGGTACTACGGAGAGTTGATCAAGGCCCGTCAAGCTGAAGGGTCGTTGAACCCGGAGCTGGACGCTGACGCGATCGCCCACGCCTTCGGCGGGTTCTTCGAGGAACTCGCGGAGTATCGACTGAACCACGGCGCGGAGGAGACACGAGCCCTCGCGGAGCGGATGTTCGAGGTGCTCGCGCGAGGCGCGGAGCCGCGCGGGGATTGAGCCCGGGACTCACGGGCACGCTCAGGACTCGACCTCGGTCTCAGCTGGCTCCTCGGAGCGGAGTTGGCGCGCGAAGATCGGGAGCGCGGGGAGCAGGAGCAGGCCGGCGGTGACGAGAGCGACGCGCACCGTGGTGAGCGTCGCGACGACACCGAGCACGGGACCACCGACGCCCTGACCGAGGGCGTCCGACTGCCCGTGCAAGGAGAGGACGGTCGCCCTCGAGCGCGGGTCGAGGCCGCGGTTGATCCAAGCAAGGGTGAGCGGCTCAGCAGCGGCGCGGACCCAGGTCGTTATCCAGTAGGCACCGAGCGCGATGACGAACAGCGTCGCCGTCCCAAAGAAGACCATGGCGACGATCAGCGCAGATTCGAGCGTGACGAGTGCCCACACCAGGCTGCGCGTACGCGTGGGGTCGGTGAACCGTCCTGCGAGACGGGTCAACCCGATCGCGCCGAGCAGACCGCCGGCCTGGATCAGGCCGAACCAGAGCGCCTCGTTCGCGCCGGCTCCGCCGGGCAGGCCGACTTCTTCAACGAGGAGCAGTGGATTGAGACGATCGAGCGATTCGCTGGAAGCGCCGGCGATGACGGCGATCGCCATGATCGCGACGAGCGCGGGACGGCCGCGGACCTCGCGGACGCCAGCCGCGGCGGTTCGGCCGACCGTTGACCAGCCGGTGACCTCTGCCCTGGAAAAGCCGCGCTCACCCATGACGAATCCGAGCGCGATGGCGAGCAGCGCAAAGAGGGCTCCGCTGATCACCATGGGCAGCTGGAGGTCGATCGTCGCGATCGCGACGCCGAAGGGGATGCCAGCGAGCTGCCCGGCGAGCGTGAGCTGCTGAGCCAACCCGTACGTCCGTGCGGCCTCGTCCTCTCCGATCTCGTCGGCCAGCCAGGCCTCGAGTGCACCGCTGCGGAAGGTGAAGGAGAAACCCCAGATAAACGATCCGAGGAATACGAAGGTGAAACTGGCGACGGCGCCCATCACGACAAAGGCGACCGCGTTGAAGAAGACGCTCAGGACCACGGATAGCCGACGGCTGTAGACGTCCGCGACGACACCGGTTGGCACCTCGAAGATGAACGCGCTGACCTCAAGCGCGGTGCCGACGAGGATCAGCTCGAGCGGAGTGAGGTTGGCCTCGCGCACGACGTAGAGGCCATAGGTCGCGAAGGCGAGCATGGTGAAGAACCCGAGCAGGGTCCTGAGGATCAGGTAGAGCCGCCGCGCCGGTAGCGGGCGACCGCCCGGCATCAGCGTGGCACGTGAATCAGCAGCCAAGGTGCTACCCCTCGAGACGCGCGCGCCGGGCACGCGCCACCGTCAGTGTGTCGGAAGCGGAGGACGGCGGTCGGAGCGGGCCGTCAGTTAGTGACGGCGGTCCGAGCGGTGCGGGGTGCTGACATCGGAATGCTCCGTTCGATCTCGCGTCTGAGCGCGAGCCTCGATCCTTACGGCGCTGAGTCGGTGCGTCAAGCCGTGGGGGCTGTACGTCTGGCGTTACGATCAGGTGAGTTAGCAACGAGTCGGAAGGATGCGCTGGTGGCCGACGAACGACCGAGACCGCGCGAGTATCGAGGCGAGTCGATCGCGGTGACGTTCGACAGTCTGCGCTGCATCCACGCCGAAGCGTGCGTGCGCGGATTGCCGACTGTGTTCGACCTGAACGCACGCCCCTGGGTGCAGCTGAATCGCGGCAACGCGAACGAGATCGCCGACGTGGTTCAGCAGTGTCCATCCGGGGCGTTGACGTTCAAACGGGTGACGTTCGGCGCCGAGGAGCGGGCGGACGAGCCGCCGCGGATCATCGTGATCCCGGACGGACCGCTCTACGTCCGGGGCGATTTTGAGTATCCGACGGTGACCGGGGAGCAGGTCCGGACGTCGCGCGCTGCCCTGTGTCGCTGCGGCGACTCGGCGAACAAGCCGTTCTGCGACAACTCACACGTCGCGCAGGGATTTCAGGCGCCGGAGCAAGCCCCGCGCGGCTAACCATCGGATTCGCCGCTAGAGCCAGCGGCGCACCCGGTGACGGTAGTCGTCGTACTGCTCGCCGAAGGCATCTCGCAGACGGGCCTCCTCGTCGGAGATCACGAGGCGGTCGACCACGACGACAGCAAGCGCACTGAACGGCAGCCCCCACGCGGAGTTGGCGACGAGCAGAATCGCAACGGTGAACAGCGCGTAGGCGATGTAGATCGGGTTCCTCGAGACGCGGAACGGCCCCGAAGTCACGAGCGCGGTCGTAGGAGAACGGGGTGCAGCATGCGTGCCCGCTCCGGACATGGTGCGTTCGGCCCAGCCGAATAGCAGGATCGAGGCAGCACCGAGCGCGATGCCTCCCCAGCGCAGGGCGCCACCGCCGAACTCGAGCGGGACGATCGACCGCGCGGCGAACCCGAGGGCGATCGCGATCAGGAACGGGAGTGGCGGGATCGACGGGACGAGGCCGGGGCGAGACGGCCCCCGGGGTTCAGAGATTGATCACGACCTGGAGCTGAGATGAGGGCTTCGTCAGGCCTTCGAAGGTCTCCTGGATGTCCTCGAGGTCGATGAAGCTGGCCTCAGACATGAGCTGTGCCGCGGAGATGCGGCCCGACGACAGGAGATCGAGGGCGATCCGCCAGTCCTCGGGATCGCTGGCGAAGCTGACGCGGAAGTCGACTTCGCGGCCCATCCAGTCGACCGGGTCGACGGGGAGTGGCTCCCACGGGACGGCGACGAGGACGACCTGACCGTTCCGCCGGGTGGCGTCAAAGGCTTGATGGAGCGTGTCCTTCAGGCCCGCGCAGTCAAAGACGACCTCGGGACCGTGGCCATCGGTCAGGTCGACGAGACGCTCGACGATGTCTTCCTCGAGCGGGTTGACCACCACCTCGGCGCCGAGCGCGCGGGCGGCGTCGGCACGGGCGGGCGCGGGCTCGGAGACGAAGACCCGCGAGGCGCCGGCGGCCATGGCGGCCTGCACGACGAGCATGCCGATTGGACCGGCACCGAGGACGGCGACGGTGTCGCCGAGGCGGATCGCCGATCGGCGCACGGCGCGAACGGCGACGGAGCAGGGTTCAGTGAGAGCCGCGACCTCGTCCGGGACGTTGTCGGGGATGACGGTCGGACGCCACTCGGGGAGCAGCTGGTACTCGGCGTAGCCACCGGTCGCCCCACCGGTGAAGCCGCTGGTGCGATAGCTGTAGCGCGGACCGCTGCGCATCGGCGATGAGAATCCAGGCGGGGGATCGCCGCCACCGGCGACGACGCGCTGCCCCTCGGAGAGGCGGGTGACCTCGGGACCGACTTTGGCGACGACCCCGGCGATCTCGTGGCCGATCACGGATCCGGCGGGGGCGATGTCGTACATGAAGGCGTGGACATCGGTGCCGCAGATGGCGGAGCGGTTGACTTTGACGAGGACCTGGCCGGGGCCGGGCTCGGGGGTAGGGAGGTCCTGGACCTCGAAGACTTGTGCGCCCTGGTAAACGGCTGCTCGCATGGGGGACCTCCGGGTAGTTGGCGCTGAGGCCGCGCCCTCGATGGGAGGTATACACCGCCGCGCCAGGTGGCGCTGGCCGTCAGTGACAGGAGCGACCGCTGTAAGCTCTGGGCGATGCCAGCTCTAGACCGCGCTCATCGTGACCGCAGGCCCTCGATCGCCTCGCTGCTCGCGGGTGTGCTGTTGGCGGCGGTTGTCACGGCCTGCGGCGGCGGGGGCGATGACAAGAGCGTCGTGCTGGCGACGTTGACGGCAACGTCGGGTGACGTCGAGATCGTCGTCGAGGTCCCTGAGGGCGCGCTGCCCTCGGGGGTCGAGGTCTCGGACATCGGCGTCGTGGGCCTGGATCGCGACGAGGCGCTGGCTAGCTACGAGGACGTCGAACCTCTGGCCGCGTATCGATTCGAGCCGGCCGGCCTGGAGTTCGAGGTGCCGCTGAGGCTGACGGTCGAGCTCGACGGTGGGTCCTCTAGCGTCGTGGCGCGGTTGGTGTCGGGCAACGAAACCGCTGAACTCCTCGAGCCGGTGGCGCTCGCGATCCGCGAGAGTGACGACCGAGTGAGGGTCAGCTACCAAATCGAGCACTTCAGCGACTTCCATATCGTCTTGCCCAGAGAACGTCAGGACGCGGCGATCGTGGTTCTTCCGCCGGAGCCCAAAACGAGTTACTTCGTCGGCCAGTCATTCACCGTGCGTGTCCGCGTCCACGCCGGCTACCACGACTGGGGATCGGTCGATCGCGTGAACGAGCGGACAGTTAGGAGGGACTATCGCACGCAGCTCGACGAACCATGGACGGCGACGATCTTCTGGTGGTCCAACGGCGGCAGGCCGTCTTCGAACGAGTTTCTTGGGAGCCTGGTCGGGCGCCTACACGAGGCAGACCCGAGCCCGCTCGATCCAGTTTCCGCAACCATCGGTGTCGGTGAAGCGAACACCGGCACTGCCGCGTTCGACGGGCAGACCTTCACATGCGATCGAGCAGGAGACTTCTTGGTGTGGGCGACGGCGTTCGTGGCGACGTCCACCGAGGTTGCGACCAGCGTGAACGGCGGCCCGCCAACGATCAGTCGCACTCAGCAAGAAGTTGGGGCGAGTTCCCGTCGGATTCGTGGTACTTGTGTCGGCGGGGACGCCACAGTCGACCCGACACCCGATCCAACCGAGACGATCGTGACGCCCGAGCCAACCGAGACGATCGCGACGCCCGACCCGACCGAAGAGCCGACGCCAACTCCGCCGCCGGTCGCCGCGACGCTGGCACCGGGCTTCGACCCCTGTCACATCCACCCAAACGAGGAGGCGATCGGCTGTCTGCCCCACTACGACGTGACGGCCGCCTCGAGTCGCGCCCGGCCCACATCAGATGGCCGGCTCATGTACGAGACCACCCGAGAGTTCGGGGCGCCGATCCCGACCAACCCGAAGTATCCAATCGAGTATCGGCTCGTGCTGGAAGGGAACGGCCAGCGGATGGAGTTCCTGTTGGGAGCCCTCCCCGGGGAACCGCTGAGCTGTACGCGCACGGTCAACGGCGCTCCGTCCGCCCTCGGTCCAGGCGAGGCGTGCGGCGAGCTGATCGCTCCCAACACGTTGCGCTTCGCCGGGGACATCACCGCGTTCGCGCCGGGCGGGCTGGTTCGAACGTTCTCAACATTGGAGATCGGCGCGGATGGCATCGCGCGAGGCGACTACACCATCAGCGGCGGCGAGGAGGCCTGGGAACTGACCGTGCCGCAGTAGCGTGGGCTAGTGCGTGCCGTTACTCCCGTTCGACCCATTACTGCTGGCGCCGTTCGAGGAGGGGATGAGGCGGGCGGCCGCCTCGGGATCTCCGCCGGTGATCTCCGCGAAGGCGGAATGGTTGTGGATCGACTCGAAGTTTTCGACGGTGACGTGGAAGCGACCGATGCGGCCATCCTCGTTGAAGGCGACCGCGACGTCCCGGGCGATGTCCTCGACGAACTTCGGGTTCTCGTATGCCTCTTCGGTGACGTGCTTCTCGTCCGGGCGCTTGAGGAGCGGGTAGAGCTGGCAGGAGCCCTTGTCCTCGAGGAGCTCGATCATGTCTTCGATCCAGAACGGCTCTGTCAGCTCAACGGTGGCGATCACGTGGCTGCGCTGGTTGTGAGCGCCGTACTCGGAGATCGTCTTCGAGCACGGGCAGAGGCTCGTCACGGGGACCTGGACGCGGAGCTGCTCAGTCAGCCGGTCGCCATCGAGAACGGCCGCGAGCATGACCTCGAAGTCGAGCGTGCCGGTGATGCCGGTGACCGGGGCGGCCTTCTTCATGAAGTAGGAGAAATGCATCTCGACTTCGCAGCGCTCGGACTCGAGGCGCGCTGCCACCTCGCGGACGAGCTCCGGGAAGGTCTCGAGCGAGTAGACACCGGGGTGCTCCTCGAGGATCTCGACGAAGCGCGACATGTGCGTGCCCTTCACCTCGGGGGCGAGCTGCACGTACATGCTGAAGGTGCCGATGCTAGGGTGCTCGTCACCGGAGCGATCTGCGATGCGGACCGGCTGCCGGATGTCTCGGATCCCGACACGATCGATCGACAAGTTCCGCGTATCCGGGAGTGATTGCACGTCCGGAATCGCGGCTAGTTCGATAACCACGTTGACTCTTTTCCTTGGGTTATAGGGACCGGAGAGATTGCCCGGCTGCAGCAAATGGTACCAATTCCGCGGTTACTGATGGTGAGCGGGGTTTCTCTGGACGGGGGGCGCCCCGGGATCGCGCGAGCTGCCGTTTCGAGGCGGCGGCCCTTCTTCGCCTGCCAACGGATGATGTGGACGTGATCGTCGTCGGGGGCACTCGCCCCCGACACCCCCGCTTGGGGACAAGGTGTCCCCAAGACCCCTCCAAGCCGAGCGGTGTCTGCGGAAACAGTCGCAGCTCGGTGGCGGCGGGGAGGAGGTGCCTCGAAACTCGGCGATGGTGCACCGCGAGGGTGGCTTCTGACCGTGCGCGCCGGGATGGGAACGCCCTCCGGGCGAGGCGCGCCCGGGCACGGAGGACTCGCGCGTTCACCGGATAGTCCCAGATCGACGGTGGACGTCGGACGATTGCCTCAGGTTCGGCGGCAAACCCGATCTGCGGCACGCGTCGTTCAGGGTCGATCTATGAGAACTCGGGGTCGATTTCGAAGGCCTCAACTGAGGCGGCGCCTGTGAGCAGGGAGTCGGCCGCCGCCATCCCCTCGCGCTGGCCGGGCCAGGCGAGACGTTCGACGGCCGCGTCGAACGGGAGCCACTCGGCCTCGACGTGTTCGTCGTCGAGGGTGACCGAGACGTCCGCAGCGACGACCGCGAGGAAGACCGGGATCGCGTTGATGCGGTCATGCTGCCATTCGTAGAACTGGTTCACGTAGGGGACCGCGATCAAGCGTTGGGCCTCGAGGGCGGTTTCCTCGCGGAGTTCGCGGAGGGCAGTCTGCCAGGCAGTTTCGCCTGCCTCGATCTTGCCGGTGACGACGCGCCAGCGGCCGGCGTCGTAGCGATCCGGGGCGCGTCGGAGGACGAGGTACTGCCAGCCCTCGGGCGTCTGCCTGGCTGCGTGACAGTCGATCACGCGGACGACCGGCGCGGCGGTCATGGCGCAGTCATGCGGGCGACGGGCGACGAGCTGGGCACCGAAACCGCCCTACCCGCGGTGGAGCGGGCCGGGGGAGCTGGTTCCGCCCACGACGCGATCGGTGACCTCGATCTCCGGGCCGCCGAGGAGCGAGACGCAGTCGGGGACGGCGCCGAACATGCCGTCGAGGATCTGGGCGATCGCCTTCGGGTTGCCGGGGAGGTTGAGGATCAGCGAACCGGCGCGAGTGACTCCGAGCTGGCGCGAGAGGGCGGCGGTGAGGACGTACTGGTGCGAGACGGCGCGCATCAGTTCGCCGAAACCAGGGAGGACGCGATCCGCGACCGCAAGTGTGGCCTCGGGCGTGACGTCGCGCGGGGCGGGGCCGGTGCCACCGGTCGTGAGCACGAGCGGGCAGTGCTCGTCGTCGACGAACGAGCGGAGGCCGGCCTCGATCAGCTGCTGATCGTCGGGAACGAGGCGATGCACGGGTTCCCATGGCGAGGCGATCGCGGCTCTGAGCCACTCGGCGACAGCCGGGCCGCCGCGGTCCTCGTACTCGCCGGCGCTGGCGCGGTCGGACACCGTGAGGATGCCGACGCGGAGTGGGGTATTCACGCAGCCAGCGTACAGCGGGGGCTCGGTCCAACCGATATCCTTAACGGACCAGATTTGCCGAGAGGGGGACGCGATGGATCGAGCCGAACGGCTCCAGGCGCTGCACGCCGCACTCCGTGATCGCATCCTCGTCCTCGATGGCTCGTGGGGCGCCCTCCTGCAAGGGAAGGGCCTGGAGGAAGACGACTACCGCGGTGAGCGGTTCGCCGATCATCCTCAGTCGCTGAAGAACGACGTGGACGTCCTGAACATTACGAACGCGGACATTGTCCGCGAGGTGCACGACGCCTACTTCGAAGCCGGCGCTGACATCGGCACGACCAACACCTTCACGGCGACTTCGGTCACGCAGGAGGATTTTGGCCTCAACGAGGACTGCTACGAGTTGAACCTCGCCGGTGCGCGGTTGGCGCGAGAGCGGGCGGATGCCTGGACCGAGCAGACGCCGGACCGGCCGCGTTGGGTCGCCGGGTCGCTTGGACCGACGAATAAGACGTCGTCGGTCGCGATCGAGGTGTCGAACCCCGCGATCCGCGCGATCGACTTCGATCCGCTGAAGGACGCCTACCTCGAGGCAGCGCGCGGCCTCGTCGACGGCGGGGCGGACATCCTGCTGATCGAGACCGTCTACGACACGCTGAACGCGAAGGCGGCGGTGGTCGCCGTCGAGGAACTGCGCGAGGAGACCGGCCTCGAGCTGCCGATCATCGTCTCCTGGACCGCGACGGATCTATCGGGGCGCAACCTCTCCGGTCAGACGGTCGAGGCATTCTGGAACTCGGTCCGTCACGCGAACCCACTCGCGATCGGCCTGAACTGCGCATTCGGAGCCGAACAGCTCCGACCGAGCGTCGTCGAGCTGGCTCGCGTCGCCGAGGCGCCGATCGCGGCCTACCCGAACGCCGGGCTGCCGAACGACCTGGGCGACTTCGACGAGACGCCGGAAATCACGGCTAAGCACCTCGGCGAGTGGGTCGAGGACGGCCTCGTGAACATCGTCGGTGGCTGCTGTGGCACGACGCCGGAGCACATTCGCCAGATTGCCGCTGCGGCGAACGGGCATGACCCGCGGCCGATCCCGACGGTCGAGCGGCGGATGCGCCTCGCCGGGATCGACGCCTTCGAGGTCGTCGCTTGAGCGATGGCCCCGCAGACGTGGCGGGCGACGACGCGACACCGGGGGGCACGGATCGCCCGACCGCGTCGTTCATCAACGTCGGTGAACGCACGAACGTCACCGGCTCGGCGCGCTTCCGCAAGCTGATCGCCGCCAATGACTACGAGGCCGCGGTCGAGGTCGCACGTCAGCAGGTGCAGAGCGGCGCGCAGATCCTCGATGTGAACATGGACGAGGGCCTCCTTGATTCCGAGGCGGCGATGGTGCGGTTCCTGCGCCTGATCCAGGCGGAACCGGACATCAGCCGCGTGCCGGTGATGCTGGACTCCTCGAAGTGGTCGGTGATCGAGGCCGGCCTGAAGAACGTGTCCGGCAAGGCGATCGTCAATTCGATCTCGATGAAGGAGGGCGAAGCGCCTTTCCTCGAGCAGGCGCGGAAGGTGAAGCGCTACGGCGCGGCCGTGGTAGTGATGGCCTTCGACGAGGAGGGCCAAGCGGAGACGGCGGAGCGCAAGTTCGCGATCTGCCAGCGTGCCTACCGGCTGCTCGTCGACGAGGTCGATTTCCCGCCAGAAGACATCATCTTCGACCCCAACATTTTCGCCGTCGCGACCGGGATCGACGAGCACAACGGATACGGGCTCGCCTTCATCGAGGCGACACGACAGATCAAGGAACAGCTGCCGCACGTGCATGTCTCGGGCGGCGTCTCGAACTTCTCCTTCTCGTTCCGCGGGAACAACGGCGTGCGCGAGGCGATGCACGCCGTGTTCCTGTACCACGCGATCCGCGCCGGCCTGGATATGGCGATCGTCAACGCCGGGGCGTTGCCGGTGTACGAGGAGATCCCGAAGGATCTGCTGGAACGCATCGAAGACGTGCTGTTCAACCGGCGCGCTGACGCGACGGACCGGCTGCTCGAGGTGGCGCAGGAGTATTCCGCGACCACGAGCAAGGGCCTCCAACAGGACTTGAGCTGGCGTGAACTCACGCCGGGCGAACGAGTGACGCACGCCCTCGTGAACGGCATTGACGAGTACATCGTTGACGACGTCGAGGAGATCCGACCGACGGTGGATCACCCGCTGGAGGTGATCGAAGGACCGTTGATGGCCGGGATGAGCGTGGTCGGTGACCTGTTCGGCGCTGGGAAGATGTTCCTGCCCCAGGTGGTGAAGAGCGCGCGCGTGATGAAGAAGGCGGTCGCGCACCTCGTGCCGTTCATCGAGGCACAGCAGGCGGCCGACGGTGCGAGCTCGAAGAACGGGAAGATCGTGCTCGCCACGGTGAAGGGCGATGTGCACGACATCGGCAAGAACATCGTCGGCGTGGTGTTGCAGTGCAACAACTACGACGTGATCGACCTCGGGGTGATGGTGCCGGCGGCAAAGATCCTCGAGACCGCCCGCGAGGAGGAGGCCGACCTGATCGGTCTCTCCGGACTGATCACACCGAGCCTCGACGAAATGGTGCAGTTCGCCGGGGAGATGCAGCGACGTGAGATGGACATGCCGCTGTTGATCGGCGGGGCGACAACGAGTCTCGTCCACACGGCCGTCCGGATCTCACCGCAGTACGCGGGCCCCGTGGTCTACGTGCAAGACGCATCGAGGGCGGTCGGCGTGGCCTCGAACCTGCTGTCGCCGACAGCGCATGACGCCTTCGTCGCGACGACGCGGAGCGAGTACGACGCGGCGCGCGAGCGCCACCTCGGGCGACGGGAGGCCGTGGAACGACACGCGATCGAACGCGCGCGGGAGCTGAAGGCGCCCATCGACTGGAACGGGTACGAGCCGCCTCGGCCGGTGGTCCCAGGTGTAACGGTGATCGACGATTACCCGATCGAGGAACTGCTGGAACGAATCGACTGGAAGCCGTTCTTCCAGACCTGGGAGCTGGCGGGGAGCTTCCCGCAGATCCTCGACGACCCGGTCGTTGGCGACGCGGCGCGGAGCGTCTATGACGACGCGCGCGGAATGCTCCATCGGATCATCCACGAAGGCTGGCTCGAGGCGCGGGCGGTGGTCGGCTTCTGGCCGGCAACCGCGGTCGGCGACGACATCGAGCTCTACGCCGACGACGACCGCACCGAGGCACTGACGCGTGTGCACTCGCTACGCCAGCAGACGAATGCGGAGCATGCGCGCGAGAACTTCGCCCTCGCGGACTTCGTCGCGCCTCGGGACTCTGGGCTCGCCGACTGGCTTGGCGGGTTCGCAGTGACAACGGGAATTGGCATTGAAGACCACATCGCCCGATTCGAGGCGGATCACGACGATTACCAAGCGATCATGCTGAAGGCGCTGGCGGACCGGCTGGCGGAAGCGCTCGCGGAGCGGATGCACGAGCGCGTGCGCCGCGAGCTGTGGGGCTATGCGGCCGACGAGGACCTCGATAACGACGCGTTGATCGCCGAGGCGTATCAGGGGATCCGGCCGGCACCGGGCTATCCGGCGTGCCCGGATCACACGGAGAAGCGGACGTTGTTCGATCTGTTGGGCGCGGAGGCGAACGCGGGGATCGAGCTGACGGAGTCGTTCGCGATGTCACCGGGGGCCTCGGTGAGTGGGTGGTACTTCAGCCATCCGGATGCGCGGTATTTCGGCGTGGGGCGCATCGAACGGGACCAGGTTGAGGACTACGCCCGGCGCAAGGGGTGGTCGGTCGAGGAGGCGGAGCGGTGGCTCGCGCCGAACCTGAACTACGAGCCCGCGCGCGAGGCTGTACCCGGCAGCTAGGCCCCGCTGTCCCTCGGGCTGTTCGGCACGGTTCGGGCTGCCTCGATGGGTGCGACTGGTAGGAGTCTGGCGGGCGCTGCCTTCAGCCTCGCCGGGCGTGGGGCTTGCCTGCCCCACCCACCCGCCCAGTTATTCTTCGGGGGCAAGCCCCCGCAGCCCCCCGGCCGTGACTCGCTTCGCAGTCACGGAATGCGGACGACCTCGTGACCGCTTGGTCGCTGAACGCCCAAGTCTCAACTGCCAGGGCTATCCGTTGTGTGGGGCTCGTTGGCGGTTCCAGGCGTTCTGCGACTCCAGCGACTCATGAAACCAGACAACCTGGATCGCCCAATCGTTCAAGTAGTCCTCGACAACCTCGCGAACACCATCTGTCCGAGGTGGGGAGGGGTAGATCATGCCAGGCGAGACGCTGATCCCACTGTCGACATACTGATCGATGTAGCGCCAGAGCTGGCGGCGGTGTGATCCCAGGAGTCTGATGCGATTCCTCGGTTTGATCGCGTCCCAGTCCGTCGATTTGATCTCAACAATTGACACGAAGTCGCCGAGTTCATCCACGAGGATGTCGAGGCGACTGCGTCTCGCTATCCCGGCGATGTCCAGTGGAATCGTGTACTCAGGGCGTGGCTCGCCGTCCTTCGTTTCCTCCAACCACTCTTGCTGAACCAGCTTGTGAAAGAGCTTGCCGCGTCTGAGGATCTCCGGCTCCGGCATCGACCCTAGCCAGTCGTGATGAGGCCGAGTGCGGCGTAGAGGTCGGTCGTGGCCATCCAGCGGTTCATTGGGTAGATGTGGATGCCGGGCGCGCCGACCTCGAGGAGTTCGCGGGCGAGGGTGGCGGCGTAGTCGACGCCGATGGCGCGGCCTTCCTCGGGCGTCTTCGCCTGTTCGAGGCGGGCGCCGAGTTCGGTGGGGAAGGTGCCGCCGGCCATTTCGACCATGCGGCGGGTCTGGGCGGGGTTGGTGACGGGGATGACGCCGGGGATGACGGGCGTCGATACGCCTCGGGCGGCCATGTCTTCCATGAAGTCGACGTAGTAGCGGGTTTCGAAGAAGAACTGACACATGGCGAAATCCGCGACCTTGAGCTTGGCGGCCTGGTGGTCGCGGTCGCTCTGGCGATCGGTGGCGAGCGGATGACCCTCGGTGTGGGCGGCGACGCCGATGGAGAAGTTGGTCTGTTCGCGGACGAACTCGACGAGTTCGACGGCGTAACGGAAGTCGCCCTCGGGCAAGGTGCGCCCGTCGGTGGGCGGGTCGCCGTGGAGCGCGAGGAGGTCGGTGACGCCGTCCGCCTCGTACGTGCGGAGCAGTGCCTCGATCTCCGGTTTGGTGTGGCCAATGCAGGTGAGATGGGGGAGCACCTGGGCGCCGAAACGGGTGCGGAGGTCGTGGACGATCTCGCCGGTGCGCTCGCGGCTGGTGCCGCCGGCGCCATAGGTAACCGAGACAAAGGACGGGGCGAGCGGCAAGAGGTGATCGAGCGTGCGCGCGAGCTGACGATCGCCTTTCTCGTCACGAGGCGGGAAAAACTCCAGTGAGTAGGTCGGCCCTGCCTTGAGCAGCTCGGGGATGGACGGCACACACGGCTCCTGGATGCGCGTTCAGGTTAGCGGTCGGGGGACGGCGGGGGCGTCAGGGCATCTGCTGACGCCGACCCGCGCCGTGAACCGCGCCAGCACGTTGCGCCTGTCAACGAGCGGGGGCGAACTCCTCAATCTCGACCGTGAGATCACCGCCGTTGATTCGGAGCCAGGCGACGGTGCCCGCCACCATGAACGACGGGTAGCCCTGGCCGCCGTTTACGAACCGGACGCCCTCGACGACCTCATCAAGCGGGACGTGGAAGTGGCCAAAGCAGATCACATCGAGCGCACCGACTTCGTCCCGAGGGAAGTCGGGCAGCAGCCGTTCAGACGGGAACTCCTCGGCACCCCAGAAGGGGTGGATCAAGCCGACTCGGAGGTCCTCGACCTCGAAGACCTCGCGATGGGGCAACGTCTGACGAAGATCGACCGGATCCGAGTTGCCGTGGACCACGAAGGAGCGTTTCGCTTCCTCCTGGAAACCGCGCACCGCGTCAGCGTGGACCCAGTCGCCGGCGTGTAGCGCGATGTCGGCGCTGCGCACAGCACGACGCAGATCCGGATGCGCCTGGTCCCAATCGCGGATGTGGGTGTCGCCAACCAAGAGGACGTTCGTCGTCACGCGGACCCAATCTCGGAACGCGCGTCGTGGACGATGGAGCCACCGAGGACCGTGGTGACCGCGCGACCGACCACCTGCTCACCCATCAGCGGAGTGTTGTGGCTCTTCGAGCGCAGGCTATCGACGCTGACCAGCCAGGTCGCGCTGGGATCGATCAGCGCGACATCGCCGGGCGCGCCGACCCCGAGCGTGCCCAACCCGGGCAGGCCCAACTGCTCGTCGAGGTGCCACGCCTGAACGGGTCCCAGCGTGAGCCGCTCGATCGCCGTGCGGAGTGGGAGATGGCCATTGTCGACGAGGCTCATCACGTACGGCACGGTCGTCTCGAGCCCGATCATCCCGGGCGGCGCCTCCTCGAGGCCGCGCGCCTTCTCGTCGGGCTGGTGCGGCGCATGATCGGTCGCGATGGCGTCGATCGTGCCGTCGGCGAGCGCGGCCACACAGGCGGCGACATCGCGATCCTCGCGGAGGGGTGGGTTGCACTTCGCGTCAGTGTTGTAGGGATCACCGGCCAGTACGTGGAGCAGCGCCTGCTGGGTCAGAACGAGGTGGTGCGGGGTCACCTCGGCGGTGACGGGGAGGCCTCGTTCCTTCGCATCGCGGATCAGCGCGACGGCGCCGGCGGTGCTGACGTGCTGGATGTGGGCGTGGCCACCGGTGAGGGCCGCGAGCGCGATATCGCGGGCGACGGCGGCATCCTCGCCACTGGCGGGGCGACCAGCGACGCCGAGCTGAGCCGCGACCGAGCCGAGGTGGACGATGCCACCCTCGACGAGCTCGGGCAGCTCGCAGTGCTGGGAGACGGGAAGTCCGAGGATCGCCGCCCGCTCGTAGCCGGCGCGCATGAGCGCGGTATCGGCGACGAAGTCGCCGTCGTCGCTAAAGGCGACGACGCCGGCGTCGGCCAGCTCATCGAGCGCGGCGAGTTCGCGGCCTTCGCGGTCCCTCGTCACCGTGCCGGCAGTCAGCACGCGAACGAGGCCGTCTTCGGTAGCTCGCTTTCGTGCGTCCTCGACCCGCTTGCGCCGATCGACGGGCGGGTCGGTATTGGGCATCTGGCAGATGGTGGTGAAGCCGCCGGCAGCAGCTGCGGCGGTCCCGGTCTCAATCGATTCTTTGTGGGATTGACCCGGCGTCCGGAGATGGACATGGAGGTCGACAAACCCGGGGCTGACGATCAAACCGGCTGCGTCGATGCGCTCGACGCCTGGTAGCGCTGCCGCTGCCCCCGAGCCGATATGCGTGACGTGGCCATCCTCGATCACGACGTCGGCGATCTCGTCGCGGCCGGTGCCGGGATCGACGACGCGACCACCGACGATGGCGAGGGGCGCGGACGAGTCAGGCATTCGCTCGTTTGTACACGTGGGTTCGGCCGGAAGCCAGCGCGGGACGGGTCATCACGCACCGACCGAGACCTACACTGGCGCGATGACGGACGACAGCGACGGCTCCACCCGGCACGGACGCGCCGACCTGCAGGTTCACACGTCGCACGGTGATGCGATGGGGGACGCGACCGAGGTCTTCGAGGCCGTCGAGGCGGCCGGATTCCTCGATGTGATCGCGGTGACCGATCACGATGATGTGACGGGCGCGCTCCTCGCGCGCGAGGCGCATGCGGCGGGCGGCTACTCGTTCGAACTGGTGACCGGGATCGAGGTGACGACTCGGCAGGGACACCTCCTCGCGCTGTGGGTCGACGAGCCGGTGCGGTCGTTTCGTTCGCTGGAGCAGACCGTCGCCCAGATCCACGAGCTGGGTGGGCTCGCCGTCCTCCCGCACCCGTTCTCGATGCTGACCCGCTCGATCGGTCGCCGCCGGCTCGAGCGGAACCTGGCGATTGCCGACACAGCCGTGCATCCGGACGGCATCGAGCTGGCGAATCCGACGTCGTTCGGCTGGGACACGAGCCGCGCGCGACAGCGAAATGACGAGCACTGGAAGCTCGCGGTGACCGGTGGCTCAGACGCGCATTTCACCGAGCTGATCGGCGCCGCGTACACCACGTTCCCGGGACGCACCGCGTCGGACCTGCGCGCGGCGATCGACGCACGGACGACCGATGGGTTCCTCGGGAAGCACGTGTCGCTGGCGGAGATCGGGATCCGACGGCTAGCGCATCAGCAGGTGCGCGGGCTGAGCGTGACGCCTCGGAAGGTGCTGGGCCCGCGGTTGCGGCGGGCTCGGGCGCGGTTGGGGCGGCGGGATTAAGCGCGAAGCCCTGACAGCGCGGTTTCGATCCGGCAGCTAACCGCGCGGAAGGCCGAGGCCGCGGGTGGCGATGATGTTGCGTTGTACCTCGGAGGTGCCGCCACGGATCGTGGCGGGGACCGCAGCGAGGTAGGCGCGGGCGAACTCGCCGGCGGGGGTGGTTTCGTCGCCGTTGTTGGCGTGGAGGCCGAAGACGCGGGTGCCGGTGAGGGCAAGGCGCTGGACGAGTTCGGAGTTGAAGAGCTTGGCGGTGGAGGCCTCGTAGTTGGGGATGAGCCCCGCCTGCTGCATCGAGACGATACGGAACGAGTACTGGAACATCACCTCGGTTTCGATCCAGCGCTCGGCGAGGGCGGCGCGGCGGGGACCGGCGCCAAGCTGGGTCATACCGCGCGCCTCACCCGAGGTGGCGTGCGCCATCAAGGCGCGGAGGGTGCGGCGGGCGCCAACGGCGCCGCCGATGTTGGAGCGCTCGAAGTCGAGCAGGGTCATGCCGACGTACCAGCCGCGGTTCTCTTCGCCGACGAGGTTGGTGGCGGGGACGCGCACGTCCTCGAAGAAGGTTTCGTTGAAGTAGTGCTTGTCGTTCATGTTGACGAGTGGGCGGACGGTGATGCCCTCGGTGTGGATGTCGTCGATCAGGAGGAACGAGATACCGCGGTGCTTGGGGGCGTCCGGGTCGGTACGGGTGAGGGCGAAGATCGAGTCAGCGGCGTGGGCGCCTGAGGTCCAGATCTTCTGGCCGTTGACGACGTACTCGTCGCCGTCGCGGACGGCGCGGGTGGCGACGGAGGCGAGGTCTGAACCGGCGCCGGGCTCCGAGTAGCCCTGTGCCCAGACGCGCTCACCGGCGAGGATCGGCGGGAGGTACTGCTGCTTTTGTTCGTCAGTGCCGTGGACGATCAGAGTTGGGCCCAGCAGACTGACGCCAGATCCGCCGACGGCGGGCGCCGAGGCGAGAGCCATCTCCTGGCGGAAGACGAACTGCTCGGCGACGGAGAGGCCGGCGCCGCCGACCTCGGTGGGCCAGTGCGGCGCGACCCAGCCACGCTCTGAGAGGGCGGCGGCCCATTCGGCGGCGGCTCTGCGCGCCTCGGGGTCGTCGGCCTTGCGATCGAACTCCCACTGGCGTTCGCCCTCGTGGGCGTGCTCGGCGAAGGCGCGGTAGCGCTCTGGCAGGCGTTCGGCGATGACTGCGCGGACCTGTTCGCGGAAGGCACGCTGCTCGTCGTTGTCGTTCCAGTCCATCTGTCGCTCCATGGCCTGCGGGTTGTCGCCCGATCGGTACGGGGTCAGTCCGGGAAGCCTACCTAGAGAACGGTGTCCTCGTTGTGTGGAACCCGCGGTGGCTAGTCGAGTGTGCGCGCAATGCCCGCCGCGATCAGGGCGTCGATCTCCTCGGCGGCTAGCCCGGCCTCGGCGAGGACGTGGCGCGTGTGCTCGCCGAAGGCGGGCGCGGCGAGGCGGCTGCCGGTCGGCGTGCGGGACATCAAGACAGGTGGGCCGACGACGCGTTGCGGGCCGGTGACGGTGTGTTCCAGCTCGACGATCATTCCGTCGGCATTGGCCTGATCGTCGTCGGCCATCTCTTCGGGGAAGTTGAGGCGCGCGGCGGGAACGCCGACAGCCTCGAATGATGTCAGCCAGTGGTCGACGGGCTGTGTGCGGAACTCGGCCTCGAGCCATTCGCGCCAGTGATTGGTCGTTTCGATGTTCGCGGGGTCGTGCGCGTCGAAGTCGGGGTCGTCGGAGTGCTCGCGATCCTCGATGGCGAAGACGGAGCGGATGGCGGCGCGGTTCAGGGGCGTGAGCGCACCGATGATGACGAAGCCGTCGGCCGCCTGGTAAGCGCGGTAGTAGAGCTGGAAGGGCGAGGCGACCTGCCCTCGGCCCTGGCGGATATCCGCGAGTTCTGGGAACGGCGCGCCGCTCGCCTGCGCCTCGTGGAGTGCGGCCATCCTCGGATCTCTGATCGCGGCGTCGGAGACGGGTTCGCGCATGACGTGGCGGTTCTGCAGCAGGAGGCCGGCGCGGAGGAGCGAGGTGGAGACGTACTGGCCTTCGCCGGTGCGTTCGCGGTGAAGCAGCGCGGCACAGATGCCCATGGCCAACGACAGGCCTGCAGTGTAGTCGGACAGTGGGGTGCCGATGAGCTGAGGCGTCCCGTGCTCATCGGACTTGGCGTCGAGCGCCATCAGGCCCGAGTGCGCTTGCGCGACGATGTCCGAGCCACCTCGGGAGGCCGACGGGCCGCCTTCGCCGAAACCGCTGAGCTGGGCGTAGATGAGGTTGGGACGGATCGCGCGGAGGGTGTCGTAGTCGATCCCTAGTCGCTCGGCGACGCCCGCGCGGTAGTTCACCAGGACGATGTCGATCGTTGGGACCAGACGCTGCAGCGCGTCCTGACCCCGCGGGTCCTGGAGGTCGATGACGAGGCCGCGTTTCCCGCGGTTGTTGCCCTGGTACATCTTGCTTTCGCCGGGGACCGAGGTGTTGACGAAGCGGTGCGGATCGCCCGTCGCCGGTTCGACCTTGATGACGTCGGCACCGAGGTCGGCGAGGCTCATGCCGGCGACCGGACCAGCGACGATCTGGGTGAACTCGAGGACGCGGGTCCCGACGAGGGGGCCGTCAGCCAATTCCGAGTCGGTGTCTGCCACGCAGCCTCCCGCGGTCCCGATCAATAGCCTCGCGGCGAGCCTACGCCGCGAGGCGGGGACTATGATGCGGCCTCTGAGCTGAGTCGAGCGATTCCCGGGCGATGCGTGTGACGAGCGGAGGCGGCGTGACCGAGGGCGAAGCGGTGCCAGAGCGGATTGAGCCGACCGGACCGCTGGTGGGTGTGCGTGTGCTCGAGTTCTCCGTGATCGTCGCCGGCCCGATCGCCGGCGTGCACCTGTCCGACATGGGCGCTGACGTGGTGAAGGTGGAGCCGCCAGGCGGCGAAGACCGGCGAAACACGATGGCCGTGGTGCCGAACGAGGGGAAGTACTTCCAGTCGCTGAACCGTGGGAAGCGCGGGCTGGTGATCGACCTGAAGACCGATGCCGGGCGGGCGCTGATCCAGCGGATCGTGCCGACGTTCGACGTGGTGCTGATCAACTACCGGCAGGGCGTCGCCGAACGGCTGGGAATCGACTACGAGACGCTGCGCGCCATCAAGCCGGATCTGATCTACGCGAGCATCACCGGATTCGGGGACCGCGGTCCAGACGCCGGTCGCGCCGGGTCAGACATCGTGGCGCAGGCCTACACGGGGATGATGGCGACCGAGGGCAAGATCGAAGACAACGGCGCGCCGAAGTTCATTCAGTCGTCGCCGTATGCGGACCGCGCCACCTCGCTGGCGATCGGGATGGGGATCGCGTCAGCGCTGTACCACCGGGAGCGCACCGGGGAGGGGCAGCGGATCGACGCGTCGCTGCTGCAGACAGGGCTGGACCTCCTCGGACGGCACGTGATGCGCGAGCCGATTCACGACACGGTGCTCCGGGATCCGCTGCTCGCGGAGATCAACGAGTTGCGGGCCTCGGGACGGCCGTACTCGGAGGCGATTGATGTACGGCAGGAGCAGTTCTCGCGGCTAGCGACGCAGCGGCTGTACTACCGCGGCTATCACGCGAAGGAAGGTGCGGTGGTCCTCGGAGCGTTGACGAAGGCGAACCGGCGCGGGGTGCGGTCGGTGCTGGGGGTGATGGACCCGACGGATGATCCGGAGTTCGACGCGACCGTGCCGTCGTGGGGTGCCGAGTTCGAGATGTGGCAACACCGGGTCCAGGAACGAATGCTCGAGAAAACAGCCGACGAGTGGGTGGCGCTGTTCGATGAGGCGGGGGTGCCGTGTTCGGTGGTGCATTTCGCTGAGGAGATGAGTGACGATCCGCAGGTTGAGGCGATGGGGATGATGACGGAGCTGGTGCATCCGGTGACAGGGCCTCAGCGGGTGGTGGGGCCGGTGTTGCGGATGTCGGCGACGCCGCCGAATGCGCACCGGCATGCGCCGGTGTTTGGCGCTGACGGCGCCGAGGTGCTGACCGAGGCCGGGCTGACGCCGGAGGAGGTCGCCGCCCTCGAACGGGACGGCGTGATCGGCACGCCCGACTAGCTGCCTTCTGGAGCCTTCCGCCTCAGTCGAGGCCGAGTCTCGTGAACTGATCGTCCGGCGCTTCGAGGTCGACGAGGACCTCTCTGAGCAGGTCGGCGACCTCTCCCTCCCGCGACTCACCGGCACGATTCTCGGCTTCGGTCGGGTCTTCGCTCAGGCGGTAGAGGTGATTGCCGGTGAAATCACCGTTCGCCCAGTAGGGCAGCATGTCGCCGGCCTGGAACGGCTGGCGAATCACCGGGATCTGAGATCCAGGCATGTGATCGAGCCAGGCGCGGTCGTCGGGCGGTGGCAGCTGCAGGTTGCGTCCCATGCCCGGCATCGTTGACCAGCGGTTGGACCACATCGAGAGTGGCGCGTTCTCCTCGGCGGGGGCGCGGGCGTACTTGAACTCGTCGAAGATGAGGTGCACCTCGCGACCCCAAATGCCGCAGAGGGCGTAGTCGCGGGCAGCGTCGACCTCACCCTGGAGCAGCGGCAGCAGCGAGCGGCCGTGGGTACGGTGCTGGACCTCGATGCCGAACAGGTCGAGCAGCGTGGCGTGGATGTCGACGCTGGTGGTGAGGGCGTCGGTGGCGCCCGCCTCGAGCCCCGGCCAGGCGACAAAGAACGGGATGTGCCCGAGCGGCTCGAAGACCGGGGAGCGCGGTTTGCCCCAGATGTCTTTTTCGCCGAGGTAGTGGCCGTGATCGGTGCAGAGGATGACGGCCGTATCGTCCCAGAGATCGTGCTTGTCGAGGGCAGCGAGAACGCGGCCGAGTGAGTGGTCGATCATCGTCAGCTTGGCGCCGTAGGCGGCGCGGAGCTGGTGCGCTTCACGTTCGGTGAGCACGCCCTGTTGCAGGGCACCCACGATGTAGGGCGGCCAGATCAGATGCGGACCTTCCCAGTCCGGGTCGTACATCGAGGCATAGGGCTCGGGCGTGTCGAACGGCTCATGTGGATCGAACTCGTCGACGAAGAGGAAGAAGGGATCGTGGGCCGGGGCGTGGCGGTCGACCCAGTCGGCAGCGGCGGCCATGGTGCGCGGCCCCGGGAAGTCGTCCTCGCCCTGAAAGTAGGTCTTCGAGACGTCGTAGTGACGCACGAGGGAAGGATCGCGGCCGGGTGCCCCGGCCTCGGGTGCACCGAGCCAGCTCGGATCGGGGCGGGTCTTCCAGGGGTCAGACTCGCCGCCTCGCTCGTATTCCCAGGCAGTGAAGTCGGTGTGGTAGTTCTCGCCACCGACCTCGAACAGGTGCGGGTGATCAGAGACGAGCATCGTGGTGACACCGGCCTCGCGGAGCTGGACGGTGATCGGCGCCTCCCAGAGCTCGATTGAGCCCCAGGGTCGCCAGAGGAAGTCGAGTGAGCCGCAGAGGATGTCGTGTCGTGCCGGCATGCAGGGCAGCGAACCGGCGTAGTGGCGGTCGAAGCGGAGCGAGCGGGCGGCGAGCCGATCGAGGTTTGGGGTCTCGAACTCGCTCCCACCATAGGCCCCGAGCATGTGGCGATTGAGGCTGTCCAGCAGCAGCACGATCGCGTTCTTCGGTCTCGATGGGGCTGTGCTCGGCGGTTCGTTCGGTTGGGTGGTCACTGGATCGCTACCTCCCGCGGCGTGCACCGCCGCTCCGGGTGTCACGCCGCGATGGTAGCTCGCCAGACGGGCGTCGACGCCAGCGTGGTCTCGGGCGAAGCGCGATTCACGGGTCTCGCACAACGTGGTCCACTAGACGGCCGCGAATTTCAGATACGACGAAGGATCGACCCGTGGCCCTCGAACTGCGACCGATCGTGGAGAGCGAGTACGAGCGCTGGAGCCAGGTGCCCTACGCGGGTTTCAGCGAGGTACCACCGCCGAGTCAGATCGCGATGTGGCGTGCGCGACTGGAGTGGGATCGCACGCTCGTGGCGATCGATGACGGCGACTTCGTCGGGACGACGGCAGTGAATTCGTACGAGATGCACGTGCCGGGCGGGGCGATGGTGCCGACCGCCGGGGTCACGGCGGTCTCGGTGTTGCCGACGCACCGACGGCGTGGAGTGCTGAGCGCGATGATGCGGCGTCAGCTCGCAGACATTCGGGAGCGCGGTGAACCGCTAGCAGCGCTGTGGGCCTCGGAGAGCGTGATCTACCCGCGGTTCGGGTACGGGCAGGCGATCTCGGGTGAGGAGTGGACGATCGACCGGGTGCGGGCGGAGTTCTCGAGGCCGCCTCGGGACGAGTCGGGCGGGCGCGTGCGGATGGCGACGCGGGAGGATGCGGCGCAGCGGATGCCCGCGTTGTTCGAGCGGGTCGTCGAAGCGCACGCAGGGATGCTGAAGCCCGGAGCGGACTGGTGGTTCGCACAGTATGCAGACGGCCCGTGGGCCGAGGCTGCGACCAAGGAGGAGCCGTTCCTCGCGATCTACGAGCGAGGCGGCGTCGACGAGGGATTCGTCTCCTACGACGTGAGCGAGTTCACCGGGTTCCGCAGCGTGAGACAGCTGGATGTGCAGCGGATGGTGGCTTCGACGCAGGAGGCGCACGAAGCGCTCTGGCGGTTCGTGTTCGGTGTCGACCTCGTCGAACGAGTGCACGCGAAGAATCGCAGCGCTGGTGACGCGCTGCCGTGGATGCTGAACGATCCTCGACGCCTGGAGCGGTCGGTATACGACAACATCTGGCTGCGGTTGGTCGACGTGCCAGCGGCACTGGCGGAACGGACCTACTCGTCGCCGGGGCGGCTGGCGATCGAGGTGGCCGATTCGTTCTGTGAGTGGAACGAAGGGACATACGTGCTGGAGGTCGGCGCGAGCGGCGAGGCGAGCTGCACCCGCTCCACTGAGGCACCACATCTGTCGATGTCCGCGGACACGCTGGCTGCGATGTACCTCGGGGGGACGTCGCCGACGATGTTGGCGCGGGCGGGGCGTGTGACCGAGCACTTGCCTCGGGCGGTGGCCAAGGCTGAGGCGATGTTCCGCACGGATGCGCCGCCCTGGTGTGTGTTGGACTTCTAGTCGCGTCGTGGAGCTGGTGTCTTGAGCCAGCTCCCAAAGTGCTGAGTGAGGATCGACGAATTTTCCGTTGGTCTGTCAGCGCGACCGTGAGGGATCGTCCTGTGATTCCGCTCGCCGTCGACGTTGCCAGCAGAGCCCGGTAGATCCCGCCCGCACACCCGGCCCGTCCGCGGCCACCTCGCTTGTCCCAGCTGCGAGCGCTAGCGCTCCGGGAGGCGGTCCTGAGCGTCCCAGATGCGGTCGAGGATGACGCGGCCCTCGCCGGCCGGGTCAACAAACTCGGGGCGATAGAGGCCGCGCGTCAGCTCGGGGAGGCCGCGGATGATCACCGGGCGGATGCGGTAGCCAATCAAACGGTCGGCGGTGAAGCCGAGGTCCATCGCCATGCCCTGGGTGGTCTCGACAGACCAGTCCTGGTCGAAGACGAAGTTGCCGAAGGAGTAGGCGACGAGCGCGTCGTCGGGGCGAGCGTCCGGTGTCTGGGGAAAGCGGTCGCCGGGGAAGTGCTCGACGGCCTGGACCCAGTGCGGATGGTTGCCGAGCACGACGGTCGCGCCTAAGTCGATCGCGGCACCGGCGTTCTCTCGCTGGAAGGCGATCGGGTCGGAGGTGTACTCGACGCCCCAGCCGGCACCGACGATGACGTGGTCAGCCAGCGACAACGCCACCTCGACATCCTCGCGCAAGAACGCGGTCTCGAGGGGCGCCGTGCCGGGGCTATCCGGACCGGCGGCATAGAAGGCGGCAGCGATCGAGTCGTACGCGATGAAGGCGAAGCTGACGGGACCGTTCTGCGTCTCGACCGTGAAGGTCGCGGGCCGGCGGGCCGCATCGAGATCGGCGCCGGCACCGGCGGTGACGAGGCCGGCGTTCTCCAGGTTGGAGATGGTGTCGAGGAGCGCCGCTGCGGGACTACAGCCCTCCCAACAATCCATCGCATGGTTGCCGGCCGTGATCGCGACATCGATGCCGGCACGCGCCATCGCCTCGGCTGCTTCGGCCGGACCCTGGAGTGTGAAGGTCGAGATGCACGGCGTCGGCACCGACAGGTCGGTGAGGCTGACTTCCAGGGGTGACACGGTGATGTCGGCGGCGGCGATTGCGTCGCCGGTGGCGTCGAACATCGCGTCCATCCCGCCGACTGCGACCAGGGCCTCGTAGGTGCAGCGCGCCGGGATCAGTTCGCCAGTGGCGAGCATGCCGGCGGGATCGAAGGTCGGTGCGGCCTCGAATCCGGCGAGTTCGGCGATCCTCGATGCCTGACCGGCCGGGGCGGCGATCCAGCGCGCATCACGAAGCGGTGAGTCGGCAGCCGGGTCGCGGTAGGGGTCGTGGCCATCGACCACGAGCGCGAGGACGCCGAGGCGCAGTGCTTCCGGTTCGACGATCGCGAGCGTGCCTGGTTCGCTCTCCACGAGATCGACGATGTCTTCATCGGGGACGACGGTCGCATCGAAATCGGCGGTCGCCACGCCGAGTGCGTTGGCGATGGCAGCGGCCTGAGAGGAAGGCAAGACCAGGGTCAGTGGGAGCGAGCTCCCGCCCAACTCCGACCAGTTGGCGATCTCGCCCCGCAGGGCGGCAGCGACGTCGTCGCGGGTCAGTTCGAACACATCGCGACGCTGGTCAGTGATTGCCGCCCACCGCCCGAGGACGATCCGGGCCGCGCCATCGATCGGCGTATCGCGGATCTCGATTGCGGTGGTGGCGGCCGAGAGGCGGCTAGGCACGATCGATAGCTCGTCGGAGAGTTCGACTGCGGCCGCGATCCGGTCACGTTCCTCGGGACTGGCGACCTCGATGACGACGGGCGTGCCGGTCGGCAGCAGCGTCGGCTCGGCGGTCGCCTCGGCGGGTGCGGTCGCCTCCGGCAGCTCAGCGACCTCCGGCGCCTCCGCGGAGGAACAGGCCGCGACGATGAGCGTCACCCCCAGCACGAACACCAGCAGTGACGTGGCGCGGGCGGTCATCGGAACACCCTGGGTGGATCATCGTCGCCCCACCATTCGACCTCGGGAATGAGCGTGATGCCGCTGGCTTCGGCGACGCGGTCACGGACCTCGAGCATCAGGGCGGCGATATCGGCGGCAGTCGCGTCGCCGTCGTGGGTGATGAAGTTGGCGTGTAGTTCGCTCACCGTCGCGCCACCGACGGATGCACCCTTGCAGCCGGCGGCCTCGATCAGACGCCCGGCGTGGTCGCCGGGCGGGTTGCGGAAGATCGAACCAGCGTTGCGCTCCGCGGTCGGCTGGCTCGCCTGTCGTGCCTCGAGGAGACGGGTCATCTCTGCTTCGCATTCGGCGCGCGGACGCGACTCAAGGCGTAGCGAGGCGCCCAGCACGACGCGCCCGCTGCCACGGAGGTTCGTGGTGCGATACGCGAACTGGATCTGGTCCCGCGCGAGGGTGCGCACCGCACCGCCCTCGAGGATGTCGACTGTTTCCACGAGCGCGCCAACGTCGCGGCCGTCGCCGATGCCGGCGTTGCTCTGAAGCGCGCCGCCGATGGTGCCGGGGATACCGATCGCGAACTCGAGGCCGCCCAGATCGTGGGCCGCCGCGGCACGGGCGAGCGCTGGGAGCATGGCGGCGCCGCCCGCGGTGACGCGGGCGCCCTCGAAGCTGACGTCACCACAGGCGGTGCGCAGGGACAACACGACGGCCTCGATGCCTTCGTCCGCGACGAGGATGTTGGAGCCGCCGCCGAGGATGCGGAGCGGAAGCTGCTCGGTTGCAGCCCAGGAGGCGATCGTTCGTAGTGCCTCGATGTTGGGGGGGTCGCCGTAGTAAGCGGCAGGACCGCCGAGGCGCATGTAGGTGTGGCGCGCGAGCGGTTCGCCGCGCGTGAGCGCCAGGTCCGGTGGGGCCTCGGGGAGTGTGCGCGCCATGGCCCGATGGTAGGGGGTGCTACGCCCGCGGCGCTCCTTACCAGTGGTTAGAGCACGGGCGTGCGGAGGTGGTAGCGAGTGGCCTGTTGGTAGGCGTGCCCGATTCCGAGCGCCTTGGCGTCCTCGAAGAGCGCGGTGGAGATCATGAGGCCGGTGGGGAGCCCGTCGGCGTCAAAGCCGTTCGGGACGCTGATCGACGGCTGGTGCGTGTTGTCGAAGACGGAGGTGTTTCGGAATTTCGAGGCCGGTGGCGTTTCCTCGGTCGCGTCGGTGGCGATCGGCTCGGCAACGATCGGCGAGGTGGGGGCGAGGTACGCGTCGATGTCATCGAGTCCGGCCTCGTAGGCGGCTTCGACTTGTTTTCGAAAGTCGAGAGCGCGGATGTAGGCCGCGACGGGCGTCTCGAGGCCACGCAACATCCGGCGGCGCTGCGGTTCAGCGACGCCACTGCCCTGCAGCGCGATCTCATTCAACGTCCCGGCCTCGGCGAGGATGATCGCGCCCACCTTCACGCGCCAGTTGTCCTCGCCTGTGATCGGCTCACGCTCGATGACTGTCGCGCCCAAGCCGCGCAGATCGTCGAGCGAACGCTCGAAGTTCTCCAGCACCGCCGTCTCGCAATCCTGCGAGAGGGAGCGGATGACGGCGAAGGTCATGCCGGCGATCCCGTCCTCGAGGTTGGCGGTGAAGTCCTCGGACGGGCGGGGCACGGAGTCGAGGTCGCGCGCGTCGTAGCCGGCGAGGGCATTGAGCATGAGGGCGCAGTCTTCGGCCGTGCGGGCCATCGGGCCGGCGTGATCGAGCGTGCCGGAGAGTGGGATGACACCGGCGCGGCTGACGAGTCCGTACGTCGGTTTGTGGCCCGTGATGCCGCAGAACGCGGCGGGGATACGGATCGAGCCTCCGGTGTCGCTGCCGAGCGCGCCGAGCGCCTGGCCAGAGGCGATCGCTGCGCCGGAGCCGCCCGAAGACCCGCCCGGGACGCGGTCGAGGTTCCACGGGTTGTGGGTGGCCCCAAAATAGGCGTTGTTCGTGGTCCCGCCGAGCGCCAGTTCGTGGGTGTTGGTCTTGCCCAGGATCACGGCGCCTGCCTCGCGGAGCAGGCGGACGGTGGTGGCGTCCTCAGCAGGTACCCGCTCGCTCAGCGCGCCCGTGCCGCCGGCGGTGACGACGCCCGCCGTGTCGTACAGATCCTTGACCGCGATCGGGATGCCGTCGAGTGGGCCGAATCGGTTGCCCGCGCGAGCGCGAACGGTCGCGGCGTCTGCTTCGGCGCGGGCGGAGTCCGCCATGAGGAGCACGAACGCGTTGAGCCGGCCGTCGGTCTCCTCGATCCGGGCGAGCGCGGCCTCGAACAGCTCGGTCGGGCTGGTCTCGCCGGCCTCGATCGCGCGGCTCGCCTCGGCCAGGGTCTGATTCGGAGTTACGGGGGCCATCGGTCGTCCTCTTTCACACGGCAGGTGCAGCGCAGCGTAGTTGAACCGCACGACGTTTGACCCTCCACCGGGTGCTGCCTAGTCTCGCGCGCACGGTGCGCCCGTAGTCCACGTACAACAGCCGGGGATTGAAGCGAGCACTCATGATCGATTTCGGACTCGTCGATGCGGTCGACGCTGAGGCGATCGGCGCCCCCGGCGAGCGCACGTTCCGGTTCCGCGCGAACAAGGACGACAACTACGCCGCGCTCTGGTTCGAGAAGGAGCAGCTCGCACTCCTCGGGCGGGAGTTCTCGAAACTGCTCGCTGAGCGGTCCAAGCAGCGGGGCCGGCCAACCGATCTCGTGCCGGAGATGGGGCCGTTCCCGGCGACCCCCCAGGTTGACCTGCAGGTGGCACGGCTGGGTCTCGACTTCGACGAAGAGCTCGAGCACATCGTGTTGCTTGCGGACGATGCGGAGGCGCTTCAGCAAGGGGAGAGTCCGAGTTTCCGGATGGAGATCAATCGGGCGCAGGCGATTTCGGCGATGAGCTCGATCGACGACGCGGTCTCCGGTGGGCGACCGTTGTGTCCGCTCTGTAACCGGGTGCTGGAATCCGACGGTAGTTGTATTGCGTGCCCGGGAAGTAATGGGCACAGCAAGGAAGTTGAGCTGCCGCCGGCGGCCGACGAGGAATAGCACCTCCTCAACTGACCTTCGTTGGGGCAGGACTGGACGCCGCCCTTTCGGGAGCGGGCGTTCCTTCCGATGGCCAGTGACAGCTCTGTCGGCGATCCGTCGCTTCACGGGTCGACCACCTGCCCGCTCGATTAGGCGGGGCCTTCTCTGAGAGCCGCCTCGGCGGTGTTTACAGAGCTCGATCGGTCCCGCGCACCTTCCCCGCATGTCTGGGGGGCTCTTATCTCTTGAGCGCCCTACGGACGAGGCTGCGCCTCCCCGCTGACTCCCGTCGTCCGACTCATTGGGAGTGACTGTCGCGAGGGAGTCGACCATCACACGGGCCTCGAAGTGTCCGACGTCGTATGGCAGGTGAGGGGCGGTAGGCTGGCGCGGTTCCTCGGGAGGCGGATGGCAGCGACGGAGACGTCGGTGGGTGCGCGGCGGCGGCCATTCTATGGCTGGTGGATCGTCGTGGGCGCGGTGATCGCACAGTTCGCGTCGATGGGGGCGAGCGGGCAGATCGGCGGGGTCTTCCTGCGGCCGATGACTGATGACCTGGGGTGGTCCTCCACGCAGTACACGCTGGGCGGATCGGCGGCGTTCGTCTTCGGTGGGCTGGCGGGGTTCGTGATCGGGCCGCTGGTCGACCGGCACGGTGCGCGGCCGCTGATGCTGGTCGGCGCGGGCTGCTACTCGCTGGCATTGTTTGGGATGTCTCAGCAGCAGGAGCTATGGCAGTTCGTGCTGCTGTCGATGCTCGCCGGCGGCGCCGGGGTATCACTGGTCGGGCCGCTGGTCGTGAACGTGACGCTCTCGAAGTGGTTCGTCGTGCGGCGGGGATGGGCGATCGCCCTCGGGTCGATCGGAATCTCGCTGTCCGGGCTGATCACGCCGGTGACGATGACCCAGGTGGTCGACTCGATCGGCTGGCGCGACGCCTACGTCGTGCTGAGCATCGTGATCCTGGTGCTTCTGGTCCCGGTCGCCTTCGTGATGCGGCGGACGCCCGAGGACTACGGGATGCTGCCGGACGGCCAAGATCCTTCGGCCGGGACGCGCGCCGAACAGCTCGCGCGGAGCGCGGCGGCAACCCGAGATGCGACGAACTCGTACACGCGGGCGGAGGCGGTCCGAACGAGCGGTCTGTGGGCGCTGACGATCGGGTTCGGGCTCAACCTGACCGCGTTGTCGGCGATCCTCGTCCACGGAATCCCGTTTATGACCGACGCCGGATTCACACGGACCGAGGCGTCACTCGGCTTCGCCGTCAACGGCTTCGCCAACCTCTGCTCAAAGTTCTTCTGGGGCTGGGGGCTGGAACGGTTCCATCCTCGATACCTGTCGGCGGGCGCGTTCGCTTCGTCTGCGACGGGGGTGGCGCTGATGCTGGTGGCCGCGCGGACCGAGACGCTCCCGGTGATGTTTCTCGGGTTCTTCGCGTGGGGGTTCGGCTTCGGCGGGACGATCCCGCTCGGCGAGTTCCTCTGGGCGAAGTACTACGGGCGGCGTCACATCGGTGCGGTGCGCAGCGTCGGCGTGCCGTTCACGATCATTTTCGGATCGGCGGGGCCGATTCTCGTCGGCCTCTACTTCGACTCGATCGGCACATACGAGGGCGCGTTCTTCGCGCTCGTCCTCGTCTACCTGATCGGCGGCACGACGATTCTGACATCGCGGGAACCGCCGCCGAAGGCGGTGGCAGCGGAGGGCGCGGCTGTCCTCGAGGCTCGCTAGTCTTCCTGCGGGCGAATCAGGAGGACGGCAGCCGACGGCGTGTGCCGCGCGACGTGATCGGCAACGGATCCCATGAGCGCGCGACCCAGACCGGAACGACCGTGCGTGGCGATCACGACGAGGTCGCATTCAAGGCGTTCGACCTCGGTGGTGATCGTCTGTGCGGCGTTGCCCTCGGTGACCTGGATGCTCACCTTGCCCTCGGCGACGCCGGCCTGCGCGAACTGCCCGACCGCCGCGGCGAGGATGGCCTCAGCTGCCTCCCGCTGACCCTCGACTGCACTCTCGGCGATCTCGACGGTGAGCTGACCGCTTGGAATCGGCTCGATCGTGGCCGGGGTGGTCTCAGCGATGATTTGCGACACCGAGTCGATCACCTGCAGCAGCACGACTTCGGCGCCGAAGCTCTTGGCCAGTTCGATCGTGTGCGGAATGGCCTGGTGCGACAGGTCGGACCCGTCGAGAGGGAGCAGGATCTTGTTGTACATCGGGCACGCCTTCGACGCGGGGTCTGATTGAGCGAGGCGGCCGGATCATAGGGAGGACGGCAGACAGGCGCCATGGGTGCGTCTCCGGCGTTCAGTCCCGCGAGGTGGGGACGATTGGGCGGCGATCGGGAACAACTGTGCTTGGTACGATGCGCATGCGCCTCGACATGACGCACGCACCGACCCCAGCGCCCGCATGTTCAGGAGCCCTTGATGGCGTTCGACCCCAGACACCGGAGCCACGTTCTGCTTGACGGCGCCGACCGTGCGCCGGGCCGGGCGATGCTGAAGTCGATCGGCTACACCAGCGACGATTTGAAGAAGCCGCTGGTGATGGTGGCGCATGAGTGGATCGGCACGATGCCGTGCAACTACAGCCAGCGCGCCCTGGCACAGCGGGTGATGCAGGGGATCCGCGATGCGGGCGGTACGCCGATGGAGGTCAACACGGTCTCGATCAGCGATGGCGTCACGATGGGGACCGAGGGGATGAAGGCGTCGCTGATCAGCCGCGAGCTGATCGCCGACTCGATCGAGCTGTGCGGTGTCGGCTACTCGTTCGACGCGGCGGTGGTGATCGTCGGCTGTGACAAGACGATTCCAGCCGGTGCGATGGCGCTGGCGCGGCTGAATATCCCCGGTCTCGTGCTCTATTCCGGCTCGATCGCTCCCGGTCGCTACCAGAACGAGGACGTGACGATCCAGGACGTCTTCGAAGGCGTCGGTCAACACGCAGCCGGCAACATGAGCGACGAGGAGCTCGAGGCGCTCGAAGACGTCGCCTGTCCGGCGGCGGGGGCCTGCGGCGCGCAGTACACGGCGAACACGATGGCGACCGTCCTCGAGTTCTGTGGCATCTCGCCATTCGGCTCAGCGACGAGTGGAGCGACGGATCCGAAGAAGGAAGACGTTGGCATCGCCGCCGGGAAGCTCGTGATGGACGTCCTCGAACGAGGTCAGCTGCCTCGGGACATCCTGACGCGAGAGGCGATCGAGAACGGCATCATGTGCGCGGCCGCGACCGGCGGCTCGACGAACGTCGTGCTGCACCTGCTGGCGATCGCGTCCGAGGCCGGCGTTGAGCTGAACATCGACGACTTCGATGAGGTCAGTGAGCGGACGCCGCTGATCGGCGACCTGCGACCGGGCGGCCAGTACGTCGCACTCGACTGGGACGCGGCCGGTGGTACACCGCTGCTCGCGGAGCGACTGCTGGAGGCGGGGCTGCTGCACGGCGGCGTGCAGACGGTCAGCGGCAAGACGATCGCCGAGGAGGCCTCGGCAGCGGTCGAGACGCCGGGGCAGGACGTGATCCGGACGATCGACAACCCGCTGAAGGAGACCGGTGGTCTGGTGATCCTGAAGGGATCGCTCGCGCCCGAGGGCTGCGTGATCAAGGTCGCTGGCCACGAGCGGCTCAACCATCGCGGGCCGGCGCGGATCTTCGAGCGCGAAGAGGACTCGATGGCGGCGGTGCTGGCCGGCCAGATCAACGCAGGCGATGTCGTGGTGATCCGCAACGAAGGACCGAAGGGCGGGCCCGGTATGCGGGAGATGCTCGGGGTGACAGCGGCGCTGGTCGGCGAGGGCCTGGGTGAGACGGTGGCACTGCTGACGGATGGGCGCTTCTCCGGCGCGACGCGCGGCCTGATGGCGGGACACGTGGCACCCGAAGCCGCCGACGGCGGACCGATCGCGCTCGTTCGCGAGGGCGATCTGATCGAGTTCGACATCCCCGGCCGGAAACTCATCCTCGATGTGTCCGAGGAAGAGCTGGCGCAGCGCCGAGCGAACTGGACGCAGAACCCGGCGAACTACGAGACGGGTGTGTTCGCTAAGTACGCCAAGCTCGTGTCCGGCGCGGAGCTGGGCGCGATCACCAGCTAGTCGCTGGTCGGTCCACCCAGACGACTCATGATCCTCGTTGTTGGTGGGAGTCGCTGGAGCGGGCGGGCGCTGCTGCCCGCCCTCGAAGGGCGACCGTTGCGGACGCTCGTGAGCAGCGAATACGACGCGGTGCGATACCGCGACCAGGGCGTCGAGGCGGTGGCCGGCGACGTCCTCGAAGGGCGTGGCCTCGATACGGCGATGCGCGGCGTGCGGACGCTCGTCTACCTCGATCACGCGATGGAGCGGCCGGGGGACCCGGTCGCGAATGAGCTGGAGTCGGTGCAGAACGCACTGATCGCGGCACGCGGTGCGGGCGTCGAGCGGGTGATCTTCCTCGGGAACGTCGCGGCGGCTGAGGACGCGACGGCGCGGCAACTCGTGGCGCGCTGGGCGGCAGAGCTGGCCGTGCGGCAATCGGAGCTGAGCTGGGTGGTGCTGCGCACCTCGATGGTGGTGGGCGGCACCGCGACGCCGTTTGAGGCGTTGCAGCGATCAGTGGATCGGTTGCCGATCGTTCCGCTGTTCCGCTGGCGGCGGACCGAGGTGGAGCCGGTCGCGGTGAGCGACGTCCTCGAGGCGATCAAGATCGCGATCGATGACGAGGAGATCGCGGAGCGGTCGTTCGATGTGTGCGGAGCAGATCGGGTGCGCGTCTCGGATGTAGTACGCGCCTGGGGGCAGGCGGCCGGGCGACGGCGCGTCTATCTCCCGATGCCGGGGTGGGGCGAGCGGTTCGGAGAGCAACTAGCGTGGACGGCGGCGCGGTTGCCTCGCCGGCAGACGCGGTTGGGCCTCGAGACGTTGCGCGAACGGCAGGTGTGCACGGACCCGTCGCTGCGGTTTCCGTTGCCACATCGGCCGAGCGGGTACCTCGGGGCGTTGGCTGAGGCTGCGGGGTAGCGACCAGGCGCTCCTGCCGGCGGGCCGCCATCCCGCGACTACAAGAGACTGATCGAAAGAAACGAGTGGCCGCGCCGGAGGCCGAGCCGCCTTCGGCACTGTTTTCGACAGTTGAATAGATCCCGCCCACCCACCCGACATATCTGCGGGGGCTCCGCCCCCGCTTCCCCCGCTCCGGATCCTGCACCGGACCAGCCGCGGTCCTTCGCGCTGGCAGCCGCCCACGCGAGTGACTGGGAACTGTCGGTCGCCACTGCAGCGCGACGTGGAAGCAGAGATGGCCCTAGCACGGCGCGAAGCGTCGGGGAGGGTCGAAGACCCTCACTCCATGAGGCCGCGCCAGGCGGCGTCGGCGAAGCCGCCGTCGAGGTAGAGGGTCTGGCCGACGAGCATGGGGGCCTCGTTGGAGCAGAGCCAGGCGACGGTGGCGGCGATGTCTTCGGGTGCGACGTTGCGGCCGGCGGGGACGTGGGGGCGGACCTGGTTGGCGACGTCCGCTTTGTAGGTGCGGTCGCCCTCGGAGCCTTCGACCCAGCCGGCGGAGACGGCGTTGACGCGGATGGCGAGCGGGGCGAGTTCGACGGCGAGGTACATCGTGAGCGAGGTGAGCGCGGCCTTGCTGACGCCGACGGCGGCGTAGTCCTTCATGTAGTGCTCGGCACCCGGGGAAAGCAGGTTGACGATGGCGCCGCCGCCTCGGGATTCCATGAGCGGGGTGGCGAGCTGGACGGCGAGCCAGGGGCCGAAGACGTTGACGTCCATGGCGCGGTGGAGATGGCCCTGACGCTGAGACAACGCCGGACGGGGGCGCTCGAGGCCGCGGGCGGCGTTGTTGATGAAGATGTCGATGCCCGGCGCGCCGGCGCCCGGACGCCAATCCTCGAGCCGGTGGAAGAGGGCGCGCACTTCATCCTCGTTGCCGACATCCGCTTTCCAGGCGGCGGCCTCGACGCCAAGCGCGCGGCAAGCCTCGGCGGTCTCCTCGGCGGCGTCGGCGGAGCGCGCGTAGGTCACCGCGACGTGCGCGCCCTCGCGAGCGAGGCGCAGCGCGATGGAACGGCCGATGCCACGCGAACCACCGCTGATCACGGCGCGCTGGTCGCGGAGCGAGGCGTAGACGGGACCGGGTGTGTCAGACATGGCGCGAGGGTAGCGGTGGCTCAGTCGCTGGCGCGAGGCATCCTGCCGTGCCTGAGCACGAACGTCCTACGGCGGAGGGGATCATCACGGTCCGAGTCGTGCGAGCCGTCAAGGACGCTCCGAAGCGTGCCTTCGGCGGTGTTTGCGAAAGCCTGGTAGGTCCCGCCACCCGACATATCTGCGGGGGCTCCGCCCCCGCTTCCCCCGATCGAAACATGCGCTTCGCGCCTAGCCAGAACGCCGCAATGACGCGAGCAGTGCCGTCCCAACTGAGCCGAGAGCGCGGATGCCCGCTAAAGCCTCACGCTGCTATTGGCGGGGCTGGATCGCGCGATGGACCGTGTAGACGCGGCTCTGTTTGACCTTCTCGTAGGTGCCGCACTGCTCCTGGATCACGCGCTGTACGAACTTGCGCATACCGGTGAGGGTGACGAGGTAGAGGCGGCCGCCGGGGCGGAGCCGTGCCCAAGCGTCCGCGACGAGGATGGTTGTCAGTTCGTTGCCGATCTTCGCCGGAAGGTTCGTCGCGACCAGGTCGAAGGTGCAGTCGGCCGGGATCGCCTCGAGACCGTTCGAGGGGAGGACCTCAGCGTTGGTGATCTTGTTCAGCTCGACGTTGGTGCGGGCGTAGTCGATGGCGACCAGGTCTTTGTCCACGAGGAGGGTGTTGCCCTCGGGCGCGAGGCGGGCAAGCGTGAGACCGATCGGGCCGTAGCCGCATCCAAGGTCGAGGCAGTCGTCGTTCGGGTCCACCTCGATGAGGTCGAGGAGGAGTTTTGTGCCGGCGTCGATCTCACGGGGGGAGAAGAGGCCCCAGGTGGAGCGGAGGCGGAGCGTGTGGCCTCGGAGAGTGGTCTTGACCTCGATGTCGGCGCGGAGAGCGTCGAGATCCGTTGCGTTGGTCATCCTCGAAACAGCCGTGGCTAGGAATTCGGGGCGGGCTGGAGGCCGAAGGGGCCTTTGGCGGGGTCGATGAGGACGCCGACGGCCCACTCGTAGCCGTCCGGGTCGTGAACGACAACTTCGCGCCAGCCGTGGCCCTTGTCGACGGTCGGGACGGCGACGGTCGCTTCGTGCGTGCGGGCGCGTGCCTCGAGGGCGTCGGGGTCGATGCCGAGTAGACGGATCTGGGCGCCCAGGCCGCGCGCTTCGCCGGCCACCAGGCGCGGGTGCGAGGGGTGCTCGTCGTGGGTGTGATCGGCGTGGAGCATCACCTCGGCGCTGTCGACGCGCACCGCCGCGAAGTCGATGTCCTGGTAGTGGACTTCAGCCTCGAAGACATCGCGGTAGAAGGCGCACGAGCGCTCGGTGTCGGCAACGATCAGGTTGAGCGACAGCGACGGGAGCAGGGCGCCGTAGCGGAAGCCGGGCATCCACGGCATCGTGCCGTCGGGTCGTTTACGGGCGCCCATGAGAACCCCCTACGGCCTCAGGATCGGGCTACGTGGCGCCGTTGGCGACGCGCTCGCAAGCGACGGCGAGGCGGCGAGCGGCCTCGGGGATGTCGTCGAGGGCGACCCAGGAGAAGGCCATACGCAGGTGCTCGCCGGGGTCTTGGTGATCCGGGAAGAAGGCGTGTCCAACCGGCATGGTGACGCCCTGGAGGATCGCCTCACGCTGAACATCGCGGGCGGTCAGCCCGTTCTGCAACTCCGCCCAGAGGAAGAAGCCGCCCTCGGGCTTACGGAAGCTGACGTACGGCTCGCAGTACTCGTGGAGCGCGGAGGTGAGCGCATTGAGTTTGGCGGAATAGACCTCGCGCATGCGGATGATGTGCTCGTCGAGCTGCCCGTCCGCCATGAAGTTGTGGATCATGTGATGCAGCAATGGGCTATTGCCCATCTCGAACCGCATCCGCATCACGCGTTCGATCACGGCCGGCTCAGCGTGGACCCAACCGACGCGAAGCCCGGTGGCGATGATCTTCGAGAAGGTGCTGACGGTGATCACGCCCTGCACGTTCGCCAGTTCGGAGAGGGTGGTTGGCGGGTTGTCCGTGTAGAAGAACTCGCCGTACGCGTCGTCGTCGACGATGAGCGCTCCGTGTTGCGCTGCGAGGCGCAACAGCTCACGGCGACGCTCCTGCGACATTGAGCCGCCGGCCGGGTTGTGGAAGTTGCTGATCGTGTAGATCAGCTTCGCGCGTTTGCCCTCGGCCTCGAGGCCGGCGAGGGTCCTCGCCAGCTCGTCGACATCGAGGCCGTCGTCGTCCATGCCGACGGAGAGGATGTTGGCCTGGCGGCCGCGGAACGTGCGAAGCGTGCCGGAGAAGGTTGGCGCCTCGGAGATGACGGTGTCGCCGGGCGAGAGGAACGCCGAGCAGACGAGGTCGATGGCGCCAGCGCTGCCATTGGTCAGCAGGAAGTGGTCGGCCGTCACGGGGACGTGACGGTCGCGGGTGTAGCGCTCAGCGAGTGCGCCACGCAGCGGCTCGTAGCCGATGCCGCCGCCGTAGCGAAGCGGGCTGTCGTCGGGGACGTCAAGAGCGCGGTCCATCGCGGCGAGGAGTTCGGCGCGTGGCAGCGTGTCGGGATCGGGGATACCGCCACCGAGGCTGATCGGCGGGACCGGCGACTCGACGGTCGTCGGCATGCCCCAGTCGGTAGCCGAACCGGCCGTCAGGTACTTCACGGCATCACTGGTGAGCGCGTCGAGGTCGTGCTCAGCCCAGAGACGCCCCAGCTCGTCGACGATGGTGTCGGCAACCGGTTCGACCGTCACGGCGAATTCCCTACTGCAAGAAGTTACGACTGGGGAGATGACGTAACGCCCCCATCAGGGGCGTTATCGAAACATCGTATGGCCGCGCACAAATCAGCAGCAAGCAGGAAGTTCCCGCGGTGGCGTCCGACGGGGCGGGAGCTGGCCCCCGGGTCGGTCAGTGACCGGTAGCCGCGACGGCCTCCATCGCCTGACCCAGCCGCGCGATCGCGGCGCGCAGTTCGTCCGGCGGCAATGCTGAGTAAACGAGGCGGAGCGCTTGCGTCCCGCCCCCGTCCGCGAAGTACATAGGGCCTGGCGTGACCGCGACTTCCCGCTCGGCAGCCGCGGTAGCGACGCTCGCCGCGGTGAGTGGATCGTTGAGCTGAAGCCAGAGGAAGAAGCCGCCGGCCGGGGTCTGGAAGCGAACGTACGGTTCTGCGTATTCGACCAGCGCAGCGGCTGCGGCATCGCGGCGCTCGCGGTAGATCGACTGGAGCCGCTGGACGTGGACCGCGTAGTGCGCGGATTCGAGGTACCGCAGGACGACGCGGTGGAGGAACGCGGAAGCGCCGTTGTCGAAGCGCATGTGGACGAGCGCCGCGACGACGTGCGGCTCGGCGAGTATCCAGGCAACGCGGAGGCCGCTGGCGACCGTTTTGGAGAAGGTGCCGAGCCGGAGCACCCCACGACCCTCGGCGACGGCGAAGAGAGACGACGGCGCGGGCCCGTCGATATCGAGGCCGGCGTAGGCGTCGTCCTCGACGATCAGCGCGCCGTGGTCCGTGGCGAGGCGGAGGAGCTCCTCGCGGCGCGCGAGCGAGAGCGTGGCGCCGGTGGGGTTGTCGTAGTTGGGGACGACGTAGATCAGCTTCGCGCGGGTACCGGCAGCGGCAAGCGAGTCGAGGGTGCCTCGCAGTGCGGCGGTGTCCAGCCCGCCATCGTCCTGCGGGACGGTGACGATACGCGCGCCGCGGGCGCGGAAGGTGCGGATCGCGCCCGGGTAGGTCGGCGCGCCGAGGATGACCGTGTCGCCCTCGGCGAGGAACGTGAGCGCGATGTTCTGGAGGCCGTGCGCGGATCCGGAGGTGAGGGTGACAGCCGAGGGATCGAGATCGAGGCCGGCGCGGGCGCCCTCGGAGCGGGCGATCCAGGCACGGAGCGGCTCGTAGCCTTGCTGGCCCCCGTAGGTAAGGGCGGCACCGGGATCGTCCTCGAGGACGGCGGTGGCGGCTGCGGCGAGCTGTCGCGCCGGAAGGGAGGCGCGATCGGGGACGCCCGCGTTCAGGTCGTAGCGGAGCGGCGAGAGGGAGGTGTTCTGCGGGAGTTCGTGAACGATCGGCGCGAGCAGGCGTTCGAGCGATGTGGCGCTCGGATCGGAACTCCTAAAGGCGGGCTCCTGATCGCTCATGGTCGCGTCAGCCTACGGCGGGTGCGGTTGGCTCACAAGACGGTGGGTGGCGCGCCGGCATCATCGCGACGGCCTGGGAATCTCGCGGTTCGCTTTCGGAGACGCAGATTCAGATACTGCGGCGACCGGACGACGGGTGACCGAGATCGCGTCCCGCGAGGCGACGCGTTATCACTCGCCGCGTGGGAGGAGCGATCAATGGCATCAGGACCCCTGGTCGGGGTGAGGGTGCTGGAGTTCACGCAGATCCTGGCGGGGCCGTATGCCTGTGCCCACCTCGCCGACATGGGCGCGGAGGTGATCAAGGTGGAGCCGCCCGGCGGTGAACCGTGGCGGTTGAACGCGCAGTACCTGCCCGGCGAGTCGAAGTGGTTTCACCAGCTCAACCGGGGCAAGCGCTCGCTGGTGCTGAAGCTGGGCGAGCCGGAAGCGGAGGAGATCGTCCGCCGGCTCGTGCCTGAGATGGACGTGGTGGTGATCAACTACCGCCCGGACGTCGCGGCACGGCTGAAGATCGACTACGAGTCGTTGAGTGCGCTGAACCCGGCGCTGGTCTACGTCGACAACACGGCGTTCGGACGGAAGGGGCCCTGGGCGCACCGGCCGGGCTACGACATCGTCGCGCAAGCGGCCTCGGGATTGATGGCCGCGGAGGGGAAGCTGACCGAGAGCGGGCAGCCGGATTCGATCGCGTCGACCTCGCTGGCGGATTACGCGACCGGGCTGGCGATGGCATGGGGCGTCTGCGGGGCGTTGTTCAACCGCGAGCGGACCGGGCAGGGCGAATACATCGAGAGCACGCTGCTGGGGACGGCCCTGCAGTTCCAAATGGACCGTGTGATGCGGGTGCCAGCGGCGGACGCGACCGCCGAGGCGCGGATGGCGCGCATCCGCGGGCTGCGAGACGAGGGTGCTTCGTACCCGGAGTTGCTGGAGCACTATGACCCCTGGAAGGCCTCGGAGCCGGTGAACTCCGTATATCGCGGCTACTCGACGAAGGATGGGGCGCTCGCGATCGGGGCGCTGTCAGCGTCACTGCGAGCGAAGGTACGCGCGGCGGTCGGGACGGATTTCCTCGGGGTGGACGATCCCGCGTACGACCTGGAGGACGCCGATTGGATGGAGCGGGGGGCGGCGGCGGTGCGGGCGATCGAGGAGACGATGCGGTCGAAGACGACTGCGGAGTGGATGGAGATCTTCGATCGCGAGGGGGTGCCGGCGAGCCCGGTGAACTTCGCTGAAGAACTACCGGATGACCCGCAGGTGATCGAGAACGGGATGATGGTGGAGCTGGATCACGAGCTGTCCGGGCCGGAGTGGCAAGTCGCCCCGATTCTCAGTTTTGCGAATGCACCGCTGGAAGCGCAGGGGGCGTCGCCGACGCTGGGGCGGGATACGGACGCGGTCCTCGAGCGGGCCGGATACACCAGCGAGGAGATCGCGGCGCTGCGTGAGCGTGGGGTGATTGGGTAAGAGCCCCGCCGTCGGGGGAAAGGCGGCGCGGGCTGTGGCCCGCGGCTCTTCTTCTTCTTCCCACCCGCCCGCCCGAATCTCATTCGGGGGCGAGCCCCCGACGACCCCCCGGCCGTGACCCGCTTCGCGGTCACGGACGAATCGGAGCACCGCATCGGCGCGCACCACCCTTGCGACCTGGTACCCCGACCTCCGCGGGGCCAGGGGAGGCAGAATCCACACACACCCTGCCGAGCATCCAGCGGCCGGACTCAGGAATCACGTCGGGGACCGGGCTGGCGAGAGTCGAGAAGCTTTCGACGGCCCCGCTGCTGCGACGACGGTCCGCGCCGCGGAGCATCTGGCCCGCGACCTCTGATCCCGCATACTGGCGCGACGGGAAGAGGCGATATCGATGGGCGACGAAGTACTGATCACGACCGTCGAGGATGGGATCGGGCGGCTGCGGTTGAACCGGGCGGACAAGCGCAACGCGCTGAACGAGCCGCTGGCGCGGGCGATCCTTGAGGCGATGGAGCGGATGGACGCCGATGACGACGTGCACGTGATCCTGATCGAGGGGACGGATGGGTCATTCTGCGCCGGCGCGGATATGGGTGAAGCGCTGGCGGCAGCGGAGGGCGGAGACCGGCGCTTCAATCCGTCGCACGATGCCGCTGCGCGTGTCGCTTCCTCGGAGAAGCCGACGATCGCAAAGATTGACGGGCCGGCGTACGGGGCCGGGGCGTTGCTCGCGTGTGGGTGCGATCTGCGGGTGATGTCGGATCGCTCGAAGCTGCGGTTTCCCGGGTCGGACTACGGGCTCGTGGTCGGGGCGGCGGCGCTGACCGGGCTCGTCGGGCCGGTGATGGCGAAAGAGCTGATCTTCACCTCGCGCGTCGTCGACGCCGAGGAGGCGGTGCGACTCGGTCTCGCGAATCGCGTGGTGCCCTCGGATGCGCTCGAGGCGGAGGCGGTCGAGCTGGCACAGGCGGTGGCAGCGGCGTCGCCGCTGGCGGCGCGCTGGGCGAAGCAGGTGATCAACGCGGCGGCAACCGGCGGCGACGCGATGGGGATCGAGGCGCAAGCCGACCTCGTGTTACGCGGTGGCGCCGATCACATGGCGCGATTCGGGAAAGCTACTTCCCGGATCGTCGGGCGCTCGAAGTAGGAGCAGCGAGAGATGACGACTGAGGCTTCCGACGCGCGCGAGTTGACCGAGGAAGAGCAGCGCGTCCGCGCGTACCTCGTCGGGCAGGCCGAGAAGCGCGACTGGATCGAGCTGTGGCCGCGGATGATCGCGGAACGCGGCGCCCTGCTCCAGCTCGTTGATGGCCTCAGTGATGAGCAGGCCGACTGGTCGCCGGGCGGCGACGAGTGGAGTACGCGGCAGATCGTGGAGCACGTACTGGCCGTCTCGCGTGGGACATTGCAGTTGATCGAGGACCTCGCGGCCGGACGTCCCGAGGACGAACGGGAGCCTCGGAGCCCGGCCAAGCCGCCGAGCTCGTTCGTGCGACTACGCGCGCATCTCGTCGAGCACTCCGTGAAGCTAGCGTCGCTGCCGGAGCGGCTGCCCGGGATGGTCAACCTCGAGATGACGTCGCCGCACTCGAATTTCGGTGAGCTCAACAGCCGCGCGTGGTTCCTGTTCAACCGTATCCACGACACGGACCACCGCGAGCAGATCGAGGCGATCCAGGCTGCAGGCGGGTACCCGACTACCTGACGTCGCTGCGGCCTGTACTACATTGGCCTCGTCGCGAGTCGTAGCAGCCGGGCGACCCGGGTTCGTCGGTGAACGCTGGTCGTTTCGCCGCCGGGTCGAGGGCATTGGGGTCTGATCGAACGCTGAGCTCGATGAGCACGGTGATCGCGCAGCAGCGGGGGACAGATGACTGAGGAAGAACGCGGCCCGGTTTATGCACCTGAGCTGACTGGCGGCGAGTGGCTGCAGGGTGACCCCGTGGCAATCCGCGGCTCGGGGAAGCCCGTGCTGATCGACTTCTGGGACTACACCTGCGTGAACTGCCTCCGGACGTTGCCGTACGTCACGGAGTGGCACCGCCGCTATGCCGAACACGGGCTGCAGATCGTCGGCGTGCATACGCCCGAATTCTCGTTCGCGAAGAATCCGGATCACGTCCGGCGGGCGATCGCCGCGCAGGGGATCGACTATCCGGTAGTCCTCGATGCGGATCTCAAGATCTGGCAGGCGTATGCGAACAAGTACTGGCCGGCGAAGTACTTCATCAACGTCGAAGGGAAGATCCAGGCCCGCCACTACGGCGAGGGCAGCTACGGAGAATCCGAGCAGCTGATCCAGGCGCTGCTCTCCCAGCAGGACGGCTTCGACGTCGCGCTGCCGGAGATCATGGAGCCCGTCCGCGACGAGGATGCCCCGGGCGCGGTCTGCTACCGCGTGACACCGGAGCTCTACTGCGGCCTCCAGCGAGGTGCGATTGGGAATGTGCTCGGGCTCGCTCCGGACCAGCCCGTGACGTACGTCGATCCGGGCAAACACGTCGAGGGGATGCTCTATTTCGAGGGCGACTGGATCCTCCAGGGCGAAAGTGCGGCCCGGCCCTACGGCGCCCGCAAGACCAGCCGGCTGCACCTGGACTACATGGCAGCTGACCTGAACCTGGTGCTGCACCCGCCGATTACCGGGGAGACGGCCGAGCTACGCGTACTGCTGGACGGGACGCCGATTGAGTCGAAGGCGGGGACGGACGTCACGAATGGCGTGGTCAACGTGGACGTGCCGCGGATGTACAACCTCGTGGCGGATAACGACGTCGACCGCCACACGCTCGTCCTGGAAACCGACGCGGATGGCCTCGCGGCATTCGCGTTCACGTTCACGTCCTGCGTCACGCCCCCACCCGAGGAGGCCTAGCTATGCCGAGCGCATCGATCAACGGGATCGAGCTGTTCTACGACGAGCAAAATCCACATGGACATGAAGAGACGGTCGTCTTCCTCCATGGAGCGGGTGGGAACCACGTGTCGTGGTGGCAGCAGGTCCCGCATTTCCGAGAGACGTACCGCTGCATCTCGGTGGATCAACGTGGCTTTGGGCGCTCGCTCGATCCGTCGGGCGAAGGAACGCTACGTTTCGTCGACGACCTCGAGGCGTTGCTCGACCACCTTGAGGTCGGGAGTGCGGCACTGGTCGCTCAATCGATGGGCGGCCGCTCGGCGCTCGGGCTTGCCGTGCGGCGGCCGGAACGAGTTTCGGCGCTGGTGATGGCGGACACGTCGGGTGGAATCGCCTGGCCCGAACTGCAAGCACGGATCACCGAGCTGCGAGCGGCGCCGGGCGCCGCTGCTGGCACGCCACTGACCTCGCGCGCCCTCGGGCCGGCGTTCCAGCGGGACAATCCGGCCGGGACGTTCCTCTACCGGCAGGTCTTTGACCTCAATCCGCCGCGCGCAGCGCAGGCAGACGACCCGCACGCCCCGACGCACGACCAGGTAGCGGCATTGGGCGTGCCCACGCTGTTCGTGGTGGGAAGCGACGACATCATCACGCCACCCGAGATCATTCGGCGTGTCCATGAGATTGTGCCGGGGTCGCAGTATGACGAGGTGGCAGGGTGCGGACACTCGGTCTACTTCGAGGATCCGGAGACGTTCAACCGAATCGTCGGTACGTTCCTCGCGGCACAGATCAGCAGCTGACCGGTCCGACGACGGCGTTGGCGGGGCAGACGAGAGCGGGAGCATGCGAAAACTGAACGTCTTCTTCGACGTCGACAACACTCTGATCATGTGGGACGGCAAGCTCCGCAACCACGCGCACGACGTCTTCACGAAGCTGCGGGACGACGGTCACACGATCTACGTCTGGTCAGGCGTTGGGATCCGACGCTGGGACATGCGGCGGCACAAGCTGGATGAATTCGTCGAGGACTACTTCCTGAAACCGCTGGAGGATCACCACGAGCGGCTCAAGACCTACGACGTACACGTGTTTCCGGACTACGTGATCGACGATCACAAGAGCGTGGTGGACGCGTTCTTCGGGTATCACATTCCCGACATGGCCGGACCGGACGACCGCGAGTTGCTTGAGGTGTATGCGCACATCACTGAGGTGGCGCAGCAGGAGGTCGAGGAGGGGTAGCGCCCCTCCCGTGGTCCCTCGAGGAGGGACCACGCAGACGATCGCAAACTCGGCGATGTCGATGCAGGCGACGGCGCCTTCGGCGTTGGTGGCCAAGCTATCTAGATCCCAACGGCCCACCCTGGGTGTCGAAGCTGCCGCCGCTTCCCCCGCTCCGTGATCCCGGGCCGGATGCCAGCGCGCTCCGTCTAGTTCGGGGCGCTCAGGCTGGTGCTGCTCTGCAGCAGCGCGGCGATGCGGCCGCGCTCGAGCATGGCGGCGGCGGGCGCCGACTCGGCGGCGGCGTCTTGTGCCTGGCCGTAGGCCGCGAGGGCGATGCCGACGCGAGTGTCTTCGTCCATGCGGAGGAGTGGCTCAACGATCGAGTAGATCGAGCAGCCGGCCCGACGCTCTGGTGCACCGCTCGCATAGACCGACCAATCGATCGCCTGCTCGCGAATGTCGTAGTGGGAGAAGAGACGGTAGTCGAGGTCCCAGCGTTGAGGGTCCTCGAAACAGTCGGCGTCCCAGTCGATGCTGACCGGCCGGTCGGAGATGCTCAGCGGGTCGAGGGCGACCAGCCAGAGCGAGGTGGCGAGCGCGAGTGGCGTCTGGCCGTAGCGACCGCCGATCGCGGTCCAGGAGAGAGCGTACGTCGCCCCCATCGCGCCGGTAACCCGCTGGTCCACGTGCAGACCGGCAGCGAGGAGCGTTCGCGTGACGAGGACGTGCGCGATGAAGCGTGCTTCCTCGTCGCTGGCGGTCTGCTCGCCCGTGGGGAGGGTGAGGACGGCTTCCTGGTCGGGAGCGAAGCAAGCGAAGGTGTTGCGCAGGCCGCAATCGTAGCCGAGCGCGCCGGGCTGGCCGAGCGTCTCCAGCAGGCGGTCGAGGGCAGCCGGATCCGCGACGACCCCGCGATCACGGGCGTCGGGCCAGAGCGATAGCGCGAGCGCGAGCGACTTGTGATCTGCCACGACGCGAGCCTCGCAGCGCTACGCGGATCGTGTCAACGGACGCCGATACCATCGATTGGTGACTGGACACCGCCGACCGCTCGCGTTCCTCGTCGTTGCGCTCCTGCTGCTGGTCAGCGCCTGCGACGGCTCCGAGGGCGAGTTCTTCACGGTCGCGCCCACGGCGACCGCCACTCCGGGCGTTGGGGTCTCGGCCACGGCTGCGGCTGCGAGCACGGGCGAGGCGAGCCCGTCCGCCACTCCGCATGTCGTCGTGACGGCGAGTCCCGATGAACCAGTCGCGTCCACCGCGTTTACACCGGCGAGTGAGCTGCCGCTTGCCGTGCTGACGCGCACTGACGGGACGGAGTTCGTGCTGCCCATCGAGGTCCCCGATCGCGACGAGTACTCGATCGGGCTGTCGGGCCGCCTCGAGCTTGGGGAACGTGGAATGCTGTTCTGGTACGCGGAGCCGACGACGCAGAACTTCTGGATGCGCAACACGCACTACGATCTGTCGATCGCCTTTGTCGATGGAGACGAGACGATCGTCGACATCGTGCCGATGGAGGCTGAGTCACTCGAGACGCGCGGGCCCGACCAGTCCTACCGCTACGCGATCGAGGCGCCCGCCGGATGGTTCGCCGAACGCGGGATCAGCACCGGCGATCGAGCGATGCTCGACTTCGAGATTCCGGACTCGCTCCGCGGATAATGCCGATCCGATGATCGCGGACTCGCGGCGCGAGTCGCAGGCGGGGCGTGGCATACTCTGCCGAGCGCCGGCCGGATCGGCCGCCATGACCAGGGAGGGCAGCTGATGCCAGACTTCACCATTGAGCACGCAGGCCTGGAGATTCCGGGTTACCTCTCCGAGCCGGATGACCAGGAAGCCGAAGCCGGCCTGATCGTGATCCAGGAGTGGTGGGGCCTGACGGACGACATCAAGGAGATCGCCGACCGCTACGCCGCCGCCGGCTACCTGGCGTTTGCGCCCGACCTCTACCACGGGCAGGCGGCCACGGAGCCGGACGAGGCCCGCAAACTCGCGATGTCGATGGAACGCGACATCGCCTCGCAAGAGATCGACACGGCAATCGCCTGGATGAAAGAGGAGCAGGGTCTCGAGAAGGTGGGGTGCGTCGGTTACTGCATGGGCGGCGGGCTCACCCTCGCGACGGCGATCCGCCCTACGTCGCGGGTGGACGCGGTGCACGTGTACTACGGCGGCGGGATGCCCGGCGCCGAGCAGATCGCGACCATCAAGGTGCCGGTGCTCGGGTCGTACGGCGGCGCGGACGAAGGGATCCCGGTCGAGCAGGTGGACATGCTGCGCACGACGCTGCAGGAGAGTGGCGTGCCGAACGACATCAAGGTGTACCCCGGCGCGGAGCATTCGTTCTTCAACGACACGCGACCGGCGTACCACGAAGACGCCTCGATGGATTCGTGGATGAAGTCGGTGGAGTGGTTCGAGCAGTACCTAGCGAGCTAAGGGCCGCGCGGCAGTCACCGCCGAGCGCGCTAGTACCACTCGGTTTCGACGATCTTCGAGGCGTGCTCGGCGAGGGTCAGCAGCAGGCGTTCGTCGTGGTCATCGAACATTTTGCCGTCGTGGCGGTCGGTGACGTAGAGCGCGCCGCGGACCTCGCTGTTCGCCCAGATCGCAACGCCGATCAGCTTTTCCATTTCCGGGTGGTTCGAGGGGAAGCCGAACGCCCTGGCGTGATCCTCGACATTTTGGAAGCGCACCGGGCGCCCGTCGAAGCGGAGCGAGCCTAAGGGACCGTGGCCCTGCGGCGGGGTCTTGAGCCGGCGGAGCGTCGCGTCATCCACGCCCGATACGACGAAGCCCTCGGTGTTGTCGTGCTCGTCGGTGATGGCGAGCGCGGCGTACTCGGCACCGGTCAGCGAGCGCGCGAGGTCGCAGACAACTTGCAGCGCTTCATCCGGGCGGTGGCGTGCCCGCAGGGTGCGGTTGGCGCGCGCCAGCGCGCGCAGCGCCCGCGCCTCGGGGTCCTTGCGGCGGCGGATCAGGTCGGTCAGGGCCATGAAGCGAGCGTACGCAGCTGAGGTCGGATCGGTCGACAGTGGACGGGACGTCTATTCGACTGGCGGCAACTCGGGGCGGCGCGCCGCCTCGGAGATCACCGAGACATCCGAGGCAGGGGGCGGCTCGAGCGGGATAGTCTCCGTCGCCAGATGACCGCTCCCATTGCCGTTGGCGTGCCCGTTGGCGGGAGACTCGGCGCCCGGACCGTCCGCAGGAGACTCGGTGCTCGGGCCAGCGGCCGGCGGCTCGGCGTCGACCTCGAGAGCCGCGGGTTCGGAGGCGGCAGCGTCCGCACGTCGCGGGGTCGCGCGCGGGTGGCGGTCGACCGCATGACCGCTGGATGTGAAGAAGCGGAGGGTGCCCGGCACCACCACGATCGCCAGTCGCGTGCCGACGGCCGGCGGCCGGAGATCCCACTCCCAACGGGCCACAACGGAGCGCATTCCGGCGGCGTCGAGTCGCAGGCGGACGTGCCAGGCAGGGCCTTCCGGAATGGCCCGCTCGACGCTGCCGACCAGACCCGCTCCGAGGTCCTGTTCTGCCGGGATCGCGAACATCGCGGCGGGGTGCGCCATCGCGGTGGCGGTCGGTTCGATGGGCGGCATCTCGGGCCCCGGCAAGGATCCGACACCCGGCTCGAGCAGTTCGCCGTTCTCCCAGGTGCCCTCGATCAGCCGTTGGTAGCCAACCAGCTCGGCGACGATCGTCGACGAGGGAGACGCGAGGACGCGGGCGGTCGGGCCGAGCTGAAGCACGCGGCCGCGCATGAAGACCGCGGTCATGTCGGCAAACGCGGCCGCCTCCCGAACATCCTGCGTCGCGACCAGCGCGGTCACACCGAAATCATGGAGCAGCTCACCAAGCAGATCGCGCCAGAGGGATCGCTGGAGTTCGCCGAGGGTGGCCGCCGGTTCATCGAGAAGCAGCAGATCGGGTCGGGGTGCGATCGCGCGGGCGAGGGCGATCCGGCCGCGCGCCTCGGGCGAGAGTTCACCGACGGGTCGTTCCGCGTGGTCTCCGAGCCCGACGTGGCCGAGCAGCTCGTCCGCCTGCCGTGCGCACTGCTCGACGCTCCAGCCGCGCGCGCGCATCCCGAACGCGACATTCTGGCGAGCGGTCTGTGCCTCGAATAGGGCGAGGTCCTGGAACACGAGGCCGATCCGTCGCTCGTGGGCGGGCCGGTTGAGGACGGAGACGCCGTCGATCAGCACGTCCCCGCGTTCGAGTGGATCGAGGCCGGCGATCGCACGTAGCAACGCGGTCTTCCCGGTGCCGGCCGGTCCGACGAGCGCGGCGATGCGGCCATCGTCGACCTCGAGCGAGACACCGTTGAGAGCCGGAGCACCGGGCTGGGCACGTCGGGCGAGCGACCGAACCGCAAGCGAGGCCACGTCAGAACTCCGTGATCTCCCGGGACCGCCGGTATTCGATGGTAA
>Ga0315338_1000466_pt1 | contig 92194 bp, 90 predicted proteins | sample ASW8metaG_FD_204518 | JGI IMG/M metagenome (GOLD analysis project Ga0315338, IMG submission 204518) | Ammonia-oxidizing marine archaeal communities from Monterey Bay, California, United States - ASW #8 | ecosystem: Environmental > Aquatic > Marine > Coastal | place: USA: California | collected...
ATATCGCTGCTGAATAACTTCACCAGCGCGATTTAATGCTAAGTCACCGCCGTGAGTCCCGCTCCATAATAAACCAACTGTCTTTCCATCCAATGTGGATGGACGAGAGTTCGGTTCAAATACATTCATCATCCCGCGCTGTGGCGCAACAGGATTATATACTTCAAGTAAGTGCATCTATCTCTCCTATTATTGAATAAATTCTAACCAATTCCCCTCAGGATCTTGGCAATAACAAATACCTTTCTCTATCCCATCTGGTGTGACAGACATAATGGGAGGTGTAACAAATTTAATCCCTTTGGAAGTCAAATCTTTATACAGCTCCTGAATATTTTCAACGTCAAAACACACATGAGAAGCTCCCAATTGGGCTCTGTCTAGGTGCCCATTTTCACTCTCTGGGTAAATATAATAAACAAGCTCCAATGCGTGTCCTCCACCCTTACCGACAAAGACCAAAGTTCTATGTGAACCAGGTATACCTGTATGATTTCCAGATTCAGGAGCTTTACTATCAATTTCTTTTTCAATTTCTAACCCTAAATCGTCTCGATAAAATGAAACCATTTTTTCTAGGTCTCTAACGACAAAACCTGAATGATTGAAACCTTTAATCATATTATTATCCTCACAAAATTGATTTCATATATGATGCTAGTATTTTGAAAAAAATTCAACTCCAAAAGACAGTAATCCTAATTCCCTGAATCAGGTGTATTCCCAAAAACCTTCCCAATATGAACCTCACCTCTGTCTTTAGAAAGGGCAATTTGGCGACGCCTTTCTCTGGATCCTTCCTTTTGCTTTTCAGTAAGTTCATGATAACAGTGATCACAACTAACCCCATCTTCAAAAAAAGGCGATTCTCTTTGGCTCTCTGATACTGGGAACTGGCATCCAAAACAAAGAGAGTAAGTTCCTTCTTCTAATCCATGCTTCAATGAGACTCGGCCATCAAAGACGAAACACTCACCTTCCCAAAGGCTGACGTCTTTTGATACAACCTCAAGATATTTGAGTACCCCTCCTTTGAGTTGATAAACCTCTTTATGTCCTAGTTGTTTCAGATATGAACTCGCTTTTTCACATCGAATACCACCCGTGCAATACATTGCAATTTTTTTGTCTTCTGGAATATCTGCAATAAAACTCTCAACCCATTCAGGAAATTCTTTGAAATTATCTATTTCGGGGTCAATAGCATCAAAAAACTTCCCGACCTGAGTCTCATATATATTCCTAGCATCAATCAAAATAACATCATCTCTTTGAATAAAATCATTCCAATCGCTTGGATCAATATAATCACCCTTCAACATCTTAGGATCAATATTTTTTTTACCCATCGTGACTATTTCTTTTTTAGATTTAACCTTCAATCTATGAAAAGTTTGTGTGTTACTCGAAGAATATTTTACCTCTAAATCATTAATTTCAGACCAATCACGAATATGCTCAATAATCAATATTAAAGAATCCGATTTCCCTGCAATGGTTCCATTAATACCTTCTTCAGCTAAAATTAATGTCCCTCGTACATCATTATCTCTGCAAAGTTTAATTAGTTGCCGTCGTTTAAAATCAATGTTTGAAATCTCTACAAATTGGTATATAGCAGCCACGTCGAGCAACGAATTATTCAAAGTGTCATTTTTTATATCCAATATACTTACCTGAATGTATTAATTCCTGTCATTAACATAAAAACCTGTTTATATAATATTAAAGTGAAACAATCAGACACATTGTAAAACATTATTTAATACAGATTATAACGAGTTTTACTACGGTTATTTTGTTGAATATTTTCGATATCCCATAATTTAGAAAAAGTGAACGCCCTTGGGCAATGTCCATATGCCTCTTGTACTTCTACCAAGACTCCCTGCAATATTTTGGAATTATCATCAGGGTTTGAAACTTCTAGTGACAGATTCCATTTTTCTACCTCCTCAACTGGCAATACTCTTGCGTTACCATTAATGCGCAAAGTCTCATTGAGGCCAGGGATAAAGAATATCAGTCCTATGTGTGGGTTGACTTCAATATTTTGGTAGGATTGGAAAAGTTTATTTCCCGCAACGTCAGGAAGAAGTAATCGTTCCTTGTCCAAAACCTTTATGAACCCAGGCAATCCGCCTTTCGGGGAAGCATCACATTCTCCTTGAGAATTAGCTGTAGCGATAACTGCAAATGGTGATTCCTTAATAAAGGCTATATGCGAATCTTTTAGATACCCAACCACTTTCCCTGTGACTTGTTCTTTTGGAAATCCGAATTTACGTGTAAATGAATTATCGGAAGTTTTGGAAATTTGTGATTGACTCATTTCTTAGTTTTCTCCTTTAGGTTATGTGAAAGTGTGAACAATCCAGATGATTATATCTTGTATTGATGGCGGTTGCTCATGAGGCGTATAAGGCTAATGAAAGGAATGCAAATGAACGTGCAAAATAGATATAGTTTCAGTGTGAAATGAGGTGCATGAGCTTTTTAAGGCGCATCATGTCCTTATAAAAGCCTATGTGGTCACAGCATTCAAATCAAGGTGTAGCTAATAATATGTTAATAACTTGAGTAGTTTTGTCAAAACGTCTGAAGAAGGAAACTATGTACTCACTAATTTTTGGAAAATGGCCGCACTACTCGTTTCAAAAAGTTTTGCGCTAGCATCTTGTATCCTTCAACATTCGGATGCAAATCATCCGGCAAAAGATGTGCGTATTCTGGACCGAAAAGATCCAATCCATCAACATAATGTAAATTTAAATCCCCTTGAGTGTTCAATTTCTTGACACAACTTTTAATTTGCATACGCATAATTTCCAAATTCAAACCTGCGGAATTATCGGTATGTTCTCTTGGTGGGGAAAATATAGGTGAAATTACGACAATGGGAATCAGTGGATGTTTTTCACGAATAACCTTTATAAATCCAATGACGCTGGGGATAAAAGTCCTCTCACTCATACTCGCATGATTATGAACATTTATCCCCAGTTTAAGTGAAATAAAATCAGCAGGAGTGTCTCGAATCATCATCGCTATCATTGGCTCCAAATGGCAATTACCAGCATAACCGAGACATGTCAGATTCAGTGCATGCTCCCTGGCTACGATAGATGGCCAAGTCAAACTAGGCTTTTCTGCAGTTTTACAATGCGTAATAGAACTGCCATATGTTATCCACTTAGGGCGATCATCGATAAATGGTCGAAGAGAAGAATTTTTATCAAACGAGAGTGATTTTAAACGAAATTCTGTGAACTGGGGCAGCCAAATCTCAACTAAATTTTCACCATATGGAAGATTCCGAACCTTAAATTCATTGGCATCAGAAATCAGTATTGATTCATGAAAAACCCCGTTACAAAAAACATCTAAAAATGCGGTATCTTCACTTTGGCAATTCTCAATCTCCCCTAAAATGAAAATTGAGTTTGTATGAAAACTGAGTCTTACACCTGCTGGGGCAGAAGCACGTTCCAACATTTCTTTAGGAGGAAACAACTCCCGGTCGTTAAAGGGGATACGCCAAGGTTTTACAAAGTCCTCAGTCACTTCCAACGAAATGATCCCTTGCCATGTGATTCGTGGATCATTTGCTTGTACTATCAAAATTCATCCTATTACAAAGATTTGATAAAAACATTGTACGACTTCAATTGCTAGGGTGTTGGAGTGCTAAGACATAACATGGGATTATCTAGATCTCCAAATTGTTCATGAAGTTTGCAGGCTTTGTCACGGTCTTTGTCTGCTAATTCGCTGTTTTCAAGCGCTTCATATACAAATGATCGTTCCATAAAATAATTTGATCGATCAGAATGAATTTCAATTGCCTTATTTAAATTTTCTAACGCACGATCGTATTCACCTAACCCAGAATGTGCCAATCCTTTTCGGCTATAGGCATTCCCATGTGCTGGATCTAAATCAATTATTTGGGTGGTCAATTCAATCACACGCTCATAATCTCCTAAATAAAGGTACGGAAAAGTCGCAAAATATAAATTCATGACATTCGATGACTCCATATTCAAAGATTTTTCAAAATCCTTTGTAGATTCTTCCAATTCTCCTAACTTAAAATTAATCCACCCTCTTCCTGAAAACCCAATCGACTCCTCGGGCGCGATCTGTACAAGACTGTCATAAGTAGATTTGGATTCTTCTAGTTGATTTAATTGCTCATGAGACTGCGCTTTTATTACGTACAAATATTTTAGATGTTGAGCAATACTCTCCGAAGTACCTGCCAACTCTTGAAATTTTTCAATAGCTGAATTTATTTCAATTAAAGCCGAATCAAGGTCTCCCATTCCTAATCGGATTTCCACTTTCCCTGCATATGCTTCCAAATTATCTGGATCTTTGAGAATCGCATTTTCTAATTCTTTAATAGCTTCTTCAAAAAGACCTTGTTGAAGCAAATTTCTGGCATTAAGTAAATGATCTTCTCCTAGAGGATTTTGTGTTCCTGGCTCAGAAACAGCTGTTGAAGAAGGAGCTCTCTTAGAAACCTCAGAATCTCTAGGTTTTATAGTGGGACTTTTTGGAACAACTGGACTTGGGGACAATTTGACTGCTGAATCAACCTTGGAAGAACTTTGTTGGGAAGACTCAGAACTGTATTTTGCCAAGGCTTCGAGAGTCCTTTCTTCATCAGAAATCTCAGAGGAGCCACATGAAATCAATAGCAACAACGTTGCCAGAAGAAAAGACAGCAGGGAGAATTTCATTCAATTACCTCTCGATTTACTATTCAACTAGATAATAGCTTTGGCTGTTGAATTGAAAATTTTCCATTCTGAAACTAAGCAAGCTGAAACTCAGGAGTAGACACTAGGAATGTTAACAGATTCGCAATGCGATTCTCGGTTCCAATTTGATCATCTAAATTAAAACTGCCTTCATCTTCCATTTCTTTAATCAATGTCTCTCTTGTTGACATATCAATTTGCGCAGTTCCCAATACTTCAATACTTGCATCAATGAGTTCTGTGCAAGAAAAATCCTTACCTAAAATTTTAACTATCCTAGAAATTAATGACTTCACTCCTGGCTTAGAAACATCTCCAACTCTGGAAGAAGCAAAATTCACTCTCTCCACCAATGCACCACTGTTGATCCATTCTTTACCTGTGTGCCATCCTTCTACTGATGGTGGATCTAACAATGTTTGACCCATAAATTTGCCCTCTTCCATGGCACCAAACAATCCTACATCTCCACCAACAGGAACTCGATATTCACCCGTAGCTCTGAGGGTTCCTATTATCAATTCCACAGGACTCTTAACTCTTTGGAAGACAGCAGCTTTAAAGAAATCTGAATTGAATAAGACTCTCATCACTGACTTAATATCATGATCATATAACTTGTATGCGTTAGCAAGAAATGCAACCGCTTCAGGATCTTGCGGAGGTGTTTCTCCCCACTGAGGAACAGGAACTTCATCAGCAACAAAGAAATTATAAATATGCCTTGCTATAAAATTAGCAGTAGCATCTTGACGACATATAATCTCAACAACTTCTTCCCCATTAAAGCGTCCTGATTCACCGAGAAATTGTTTCTCTCCGTCATCATGATCATCTTCTCTATATTCATGATGCCATTGAATCCTCCCATAAGGCCAAATAGAATCTTTGAAAGCCATCTTCGAAAGATATTCACCATTTTTGACATTCCAACCTGTAAATGCCCTAGAACATTCTTTTATATCCTCCTCGGTATAATTTCCAACACCCATAGAAAATAGTTCAAGAATTTCTCTACCATAGTTTTCATTGATTGAACCGTTATGGTTATCATGATTGTCCAACCAAATTATCATTGCAGGATCTTTAGACAATTCAACCAAAAGGTCATCGTAGCGACCTAATCCATGTCGTCGGAACATGTCAACTTGATTATTTAAAGACCCTAAGTTGTTAAGCTTATTCTCACCTGTAGCAAAAATCTGATGCCAAAATAACGCGATTTTTTCATGGAAAGGCTTATCGGTTGAAATCATTCTATATGCCCAATAAGCCGCAACATGACCTTGCATTGTATGTATATCTACATGACGTCTGAAAATCAAATCGTCTGGTGTATAGCTAGCACCTGATGTATCAAGGAATTGCTCAACTAGATCTTCATAGCTAATCTCAACATATCTATCAAGTTCATCGGGAGTTGCGCCAAATCCCGCCCTTCTAGCCAAATGAGCTGCCAATTGCCTTCCAGAAAATTTCATTTTCCTCTCCTGATCATCCATTAATTTGATTGTTCAAATACTTGAATTCTATGTCTACTATGCTCAGTAACATAAAGCCTATCTTCTAAGTCAATTTTTACAGATACCGGTCCCCAAAAAACAGGCTCGCTTTGAGAGGCTTTATGATAGGCAGTTTTGAGATGATCTGGTAGATCCTCAATCAGTAATGATGAGTCCCTCCTAAGATCAAATTCATCTAAATTAACTTTCAACCATTCCTCAGCCCACATTGACAATGTAGCTTCCCCCTCTAGCATTTGATAAAAAGCACCATCTGGATCAAGCACCTGTACTCTTTCATTACCCCAATCAGCCACATGCATAAACCCCTTACTGTCTACAGCAACCGAACTGGGTCTATGAAACTGCCCTTCACCATTACCAGACTCTCCAAAGTTCTCAAGGAATTCACCATCTGGATCAAATTTCTGTATCCGATCATTTCTCCAATCTGATACATAAAAATTACCACTAGAATCAACGGTAATGCCCCAGGGTAATTTAAATTGCCCTGCACCAGAACCCTCAGAACCCCAAGATTTAATCCGTTCACCATCTTTAGTAAATTTACTAATACGATTAGCAAATTGTTCAACCAGATAAACAAACCCGTCAGGATGGTGAATAATTCCAGCAGGGCCTTGAATCCGAGCATCTTCTGGGCCTTCATTGCCCCATTTTCTTAGGAATTTACCACTAGGGTCAAAAATTTTAACTTCATTCAAAAATTCATCAGTTATATATACATTGTCATCTTCATCAAATGATAAACAAACGGGAATAGTGAATTCCTCGCTTCCAAATTCTTCGAGCCATTCTTCTTCAAAAGTAAATATTTGAATCCGAACACCAGCTTTATTCATGCCTCCCATACGATTGATCATAAAAATGCGCCCATCACTACAAAAATCTATGTCGTAGGGGTAATTGAATCCTCTGCCAACAGGTTGGTTAGAATTAAATCCGATGGTCTTTAAATATTTCATTCAATCCCTCGGGAATTTTCACAATCCATTACCTTATAATTGATTGTCTAAAATAGTACAGTTGTGCATATGTTAAATTCATTAATATTTTTGTCAACTTGTCGAGGCACGGGGTCGTAATTTTCTTCTACAAAATCCGGGACTTAAATTCATGCATTTCTATAATTGCTCCGTTATTCAATCGTGACTCTTCAGCAGCTAATGCCATTAAATGACTCTCCAATGCATCTTCAACAGAATGCTCAATTGATTGATCCATCTTTAAATTATTTACAATATCCAACAGCATTTCTGAATCACCACCACCATGTTGTGCTTCGTCATACTTTGTTTCCAAATCTATCGATTCCTTGGTTCCACTCAGATGATCGCTTACAACAATTTCAGAATCAGTAGCAGATAGTTCTCCAACTAATGTGCCTTTAGTCCCATCAAATCTCACATATCTACTAGGTTTATTTGCAAATGCAGTAGTCACAAAATTTGCTAAAATCCCATTTTCAAATTGCAAATTCACTACTTGATTATCTACGACATTGTTATCACATTTATAGGCGCATCTACCATAGTCACTAGTCTTTAAAATCTCATCTAAAGGTTTGTTTGCAGTGTCTGCTCCGAATTCAAGAATCCTACGCCATTTTTTCGCAGGCCCAGAATATAATCTGGGCGCAAAAAATATACAAGTATCTTCAATTGGACAACCATCAGTACATCTTTCAGGCAAATCTGATCTTGGGGCACTTGAGCGCTTAAAATACTTCAAACTGCCAAACGATGACAAGCGCTGTACCTTCTGGCCAATAATCCAATATAACAAATCAAGATCATGACAACATTTTGCGAGAATAAATGGAGCGGAATCTTTAGTATTTCTCCAATTACCTCTTACAAAACTATGCACATAATGCCAAAATACAACATTTTCACGATGTTCAACATTCACAAGCTCTCCAAGTCTCCCAGAGTGAACAATGTCAAATACAGCCTTGAAGAACTTCGTATATCTCATTTCATGAAAGATTATTAACTTTCTCCCTAATCGGGTAGATTCCTTAACTAATTGACTACACTCTTGAGGAGTAGGCGCCATAGGTTTTTCAAGAACGACATCATATCCCTTTTCTAGCGCAGCCATCGAGGATGAAAAATGATAATTATCCATAGTCGTATTAAATAGTACTGAAGAAATCTGATCTACCTGCATTAATTCTTCCCAAGAGGTAAAGCAATTTTGGGAGGGAATCTTATGAATTGCAGCAAACTTTTCTCTTCTAAAATCATTCGGCTCCGCTACAGCCACAAACTTTAATTGGTCGGGGTTTTGGGCAGCAAAATCCCCAAAAGTAAATAACCCTCGCCCCCCGGCACCCAATAAAACTGCTTGAATCGGTTGAGTCATTTGAAATTTCTCCAGATCAATTTTATGCACACATATTAACTTAATTTTTTAATACGTTCACTATCTATGAAAATTTCGTTTCCCTAACAATGATAGATAGAATTAAATTAATTCAGAATGTAATATGTGACAATCGTTGGGGTGAGATTACATAGAAGTCTACATAAGTGTTTTATTGTCTATATTTGCACCATCGAAATTCTTAAGTTGGCAAAAATATGAGCACATTCGATGCGATAGTAGTTGGTATTGGGGGAATGGGAAGTGCAGCACTATTTGAATTAAGCAAATCTGGCAAAAAGGTTTTAGGTCTAGAGCAATTTGGCCTAGCCCATGACCTAGGATCTTCTCATGGAGCTTCTAGGATCATAAGACTGGCATATTCGGAACATCCATCATATGTCCCGCTCGTCCAACGAGCTTACAAATTATGGCAAAACCTGGAAAATTTGTCTGATGAAAAATTACTACATATCACTGGGTCTATCCACATAGGTTTTCAAGATAGTAAAATCTTTCTTGGATCCAAAAAGTCCTGCGAATTTCATGATTTAAGGCATGAAATTCTCAATGGAAAAGAAATTTCCAAACGTTTCCCTGCATTCAAACTCCCTCATGATATTTTCTCAGTATTTCAACCTGATGGGGGATTTTTAAATCCTGAAAAATCCATTGAATCCTTCGTAAAACTAGCCTCAAATTTCGGGGCAGAATTACATTACAATGAAAAATTATTAGACTGGAACCCAACCTCTCAAGGAGGTGTGAAAGTCCGAACAAGTCTCGGTGAATATGAAGCTGATAATTTGATTTTCACTACCGGGGCATGGACAGGCAAAATATTGCCTTCCTTGCGAAATAAACTAACTCCTGAACGACAGGTGATGGGTTGGTTTGACACACAAAAGTCAACTATGTTTCTACCAGAACAATTCCCAGTTTGGACAATGCTCGTGCCAGAAGGGCGTTTTTATGGATTTCCAGAATACCAATTCCCTGGATTCAAGATTGGTTTATACCACCATTTGTTTGAGAGTATAGATCCTGACGAGTTAGATCGCACATTAATCACGGAAAAAGACGAACAATTACTCAGAAATTGTGTCTCGGAATATTTCCCTGATGCTGACAATCAAATGATTCAAGGGAAAGTATGTATGTTTACTAATACACCTGATGAGGATTTTATAGTAGACAGAATGCCAGAATTTCCTCAAGTAATTATAGCTGCAGGTTTTTCAGGACATGGATTTAAATTTTGTAGCGTGATCGGTGAAATTGTTGCCTCGATGGCAACTGAATCTGACATAGAGTTGGACATAGAAATGTTCAGGATTTCAAGATTTTAAGTTTTGTACTGATTGTGGAACTAAGAGCGAAACTCAAAGTCTACTTTGGTGACGACATTAGGAATAGTTATCAAACAATTAAAAACCCACGATATAACTCATCATTACTTACCACCTCTCCTATTCACTTGGAACAATCGAATCTGGTTTTGCTAATAAAATCTGTGATTTGATTAGCTATTGAATTTTCCGTCAATTTTTTATAAATCACCCTTAAATCGAAGTAATAGAAACAATGTTTCTGCTACCATTCAATATAGTCTCAAGAACATGAGGCTCTCCTGGAGGTCTGCTTCTGAACAATTCTACGTTAAATAATCTAATAGCTTCATTCAAAGTACCAGGATACAAACTATTCTACGTGAGCAGCACCTTTGCTGCCGTGGACATGACCGTACGCATGGCTGTCCACGGTTGGTTAGTACTGGAGCTATCTAACGACTCTGAATTTTGGATCGGTATCTATGCCCTATTATTAGGCCTCGGACAATTTCTCTTCTCTTCCATAGCTGGTACTCTCGCCGATCGTTTTCAGCGCAGAAATCTGCTCCTCATTGAGGGTATCACCAGTACATCTATTGCCATATTGATGTCAGTGACAATCTACCTTGAAGTAATGGACCTATGGATGGCTATAGCCGTAGCACCTGTCATCGGTTGCCTACGTGCCACACGGTTTACGGTAATAAACCGGTTCATCTATGACATCGTCGGTCCAAAACGTCTGGTGAACGGGGTCTCTATCTGGCGGGTAGCCAACACACCAATGATGATCGGTGGTGCAGTACTTGCCGGGGCATTGATTGAATGGTCAGGTATCTGGGCTGCCTACGCACTAATTGCATGTAGCTTAGCTCTTTCACTTCCATTCCTCGCACTTATCAACATTACAGGAAGCATCGATTCTTCATCAGGTCACCTTCTGCGGCAGACAATAGAAGGGCTCAAATATACTTCCACAAATCCATCCCTCCGAATACTCTTCACTGTCAGCATTGTGATGGAGACGTTGGGGTTTGCTTTCCTCGTCATGGTACCAGTGATGGCCAAGAATGTACTAGAAGTAGATGCCTTGGGAATGGGGTTCCTACAGGCTGGCATAGGAACTGGAATGTTTGTAGCAACGTTGTTTATGGCTACGAAAGGTGATTCTATTCACAAACCACGCATCGTGTTCCTAAACGCACTTGGTGCAGGTATTGCCCTTATTGCATTTGCCCTCTCACGATCACTACCTTTGTCAATATTCCTAGCAGGAGCAGTTATGGCATTCCTCAATGCCTACGATCTCACTCTCGGCGTACTTATGCAATTAGTGGCACCTCCCAATATGAGGGGTAGAGCGGTTAGTCTCCACAGCTTAGCAATCTCGTTTACAGCAGTTGGAGGGTTCGTGATGGGCGGAATCGGCAGCATTATTGGCGTCCCGGTCATGATCGCTGCGGGTGGAATAGGCATCATAATCAATGCCATGTTTCGACGACGTGCACTACTTACAGTCCGTGAATACAGCCAAGAAATTGAAACTTCCGTAGACACACCAGTGTCACCTCGCAACAATACCTCATCGACTTAAGACGGAACTCCACCAATCCACCACTAGACGCAATAAAAGTAATACTATTGGAAAACAAAATAGTGACACCCTAGCATACCATCGACATTTCCTTAAAAGAGGCAGGTATAATCCGCTTAAAAAGAAGTTACAATTATCAAGATAGAATCAAGAAAGCATCTCTAATATTTCAGGAGATAGATATGAGCCCAAAGCTCCAACAAGGTGACCATTTTCCTTCATTGACCTTCAGCCTGATAGATGGTGGTAGCATCGCCCTGCCAAACGATATCCCGACCCGCTACGCGGCAATTATCTTCTACCGTGGGCACTGGTGACCGCCTTGTATTCGGCAGTTAGCCGAATGGGAGAAGAGAAAAACCGAACTCGAAAACCTGAGTTGCACAATCTATGCAGTGAGCGCTGACACTTTGACGCAAGCCAAAATGGCCGCAGACAAGTCTATGGCGACATTCCCCATAGCCTACGGCTGTACCAAGGCCGACGCAGATACCATAGGCGCATGGTGGGGTGATCATCCCCCTGATGGTGAACACATCTTTAAATACGAAGCTTTCATCCAACCCACAGAGTTCCTACTCAGCCGTGGTGGTGTGGTTTTGGGATCAATGTACGCATCTGGACCAGTCGGCAGAATGAACCCAGACGAAGCCATATTCGTGATCACAAGTCGGGAAAAACGTGGTTAATCCAGGAGTAAGGACAAAAAAATGATAAAAATTGGTTTGGTTGGATTGGGACATGGGAAAACTTTATTACAAATAAACACTCCTGATGTATATAGAACATGTATTTTTTACAGGGAGGCACTTCATGTCAATTAAGATCACATTCATTGGTGCAGGAAGCGTGGGATTCACACGGAAACTATTTCGAGACATCCTGTCCGTACCAGAGTTAGAGGATACACACTTTGCGTTTACAGACATATCCGGCAAAAACCTAGATATGGTCGCCCAATTGTGTCACAAAGATTTGCGGACAAACAATTTGCCTGCCACTATCACGACGACAACTGATAGGCGTGAAGCTCTGGTAGACTCCGATTATGTGGTCAACTGCACCAGGATAGGCGGATTGGAAGCCTTCGCTCTAGACATAGAAATACCGCTTAAATACGGTATTGATCAGTGTGTGGGAGATACTATATGTGCGGGCGGCATTATGTATGCCCAACGCAACATTCCCCAGGTTTTAGATTTCTGTAGCGACACGTTGGAATTAGCGAAACCCGGGGCACTTTTTATCAATTACTCTAATCCCATGGCGATGAACACCTGGGCCGCTTTAGACCATGGTGCCAACTTTGTTGGCCTGTGCCACGGTGTACAAAACACTACACGCCAGATAGCTAATGCCCTCGGTGTTGATAAGGATGACCTGCACGCTTCAGCAGCTGGTATTAACCACCAGACCTGGTTCATTGAACTCTTACACAAAGGCAGACAAATCGGTAGCAAAGAATTACTCGATGCATATGAGCGTCATCCTGAATTCTCCGAAACAGAGAAGGTACGCATAGATGTCCTACGAAGGTTCGGGTACTACAGCACTGAGTCGAACGGTCATCTATCAGAATACCTGCCGTGGTACCGCAAACGGCCAGAAGAAATAACAGATTGGATCAACTTGTCCCGATGGATAAATGGAGAGACTGGTGGCTATCTCCGGGTTTGTAGAGAAGGCCGCAATTGGTTTGAGACAGATCTTCCTATTTGGTTAGAAGCAGAAGATCCTCCAATCAGCTCCGATGTTCGATCCACTGAACACGCAAGCTACATAATAGAGGCCATAGAGACGGGACGTACTTATCGTGGGCACTTCAACGTCAGAAACCAGGGTGCTATTACCAATTTGCCCGACGACTGCGTGGTAGAAGTCCCAGGATATGTAGATCCCGGCGGAATTCATGTCCCCAGCATAGGCGACCTACCCATGGCATGCGCAGCGACATGTAACTCTTCTATAAATGCACAACGTATGGGCAAAGAAGCAGCAGTGAATGGAGATGTTACGCTACTCAAACAAGCAATGCTTCATGATCCGCTTATCGCCGCAGTTTGCAATCCTGAAGAAGTATGGCAAATGACAGATGAAATGTTAGTAGCACAAGCTCAATGGCTACCAAATTACAAAGGTGAAATACCCAAAGCCAAAGAACGACTCGCAAACAGGAAACCGATCGGAAACAAGGGAACTAAAGGGGCCGCCCGATTAAAAACTATGTCAGTCGAAGAATTAAGAGCAGCGGGAGAAACAGAACGAATACTCAGAACAAGGGGCGAATAAAAAATGAAATCGGGCAATGATGGCTAATCCCGACATCTCTGCCGACAATTAAGACCTATGCATGACTCCTATCTGCTACAGCTATTATTATTGTGTATCTATTCATTGCTTCCTCCTAATCGCCTTTATGGCTACCCAATGACTCTTCAAGTTTCTTTACCTGTTTCTGCATTTCCCAATTAGATTCAAGCTGTAGAGTCCATCGCTCGTCAAGCGTATTTGTATTCTGGGAAATCAGATAGAACTGGTATGCAGTAACCAAAACTAGCAGAACTACAATGACTGTTAAAAAAGTTATAAGATTTGTGTCTTTCCAAGATTTCATAGTTTCTCCTATCTACTCAAATTATCGTGTATCTATTCATGGGTTATTCCTTAGCGCCGGCAATTCCTTGGAACCCCCTCTAAAGATGGGGGATGTTTCAGCAGATCAATTTCGAATAACTAGCGCCGAGCACCTATTGTATCCGGTAATTCATTGACCATGGCACGAATGTGTTCGATAGTTGTGCCACAGCAACCGCCTATGATCTGGACGCCTCTCTCAACCCAATCGCGGCAATGAGTAGCGAAAGCGGCCGGTTCTATCTCATGGGCAACCCCTATTCTCGCTTCCATCGAGCTTGACTCTGGGTACACCATAACGGGTCCGTTCCATTGTTCGAATACAGCTGTAATTCCCGGATCTGTCGTGTCTATGGTGCTGTGCATTACACCCATAACCTGTGGGTTGAACGACATCATCGCTTCGATCAGTGAGGCATAGGATCTATTATTTTGCAAGGTTTTCCAATAGTCGACGTGATTAGGAGAAAGTTTGTTGGCTGGTTCCTCCATATGTTCGTTCCAGGCACTGAGGCTACCATCAGAGAGTAATGAGCAGCTAGTTCCAATCCACACCGGTAATCCTGTTTCCACAGCCGCGGCGATCACCCGGCTGGAGTGTTCAATGTCCGTCATCATCTCCATCAGGATCAAGTCTACACCAGCGGTTGCCAGTGTTTGTGCCACCTCGCGATAATTGTCAAATTCCTCTTCTGGAGTTGGAAGAAATTGCGGATCCGGACTGTAAGTGCCGGGGATCCATGCCGTATTAGTTGACATTGAACCAGCTACTGCAATCGGTCGGTTTGACGACACATTGTTCACTGCTTCGCGTGCCAACTCTACTGCCATTGCGTTGATGCTGACAGTTTCATCAGCAAGGCCTGCGCCCGCCAAAACATGGCGGCTAGTAGAAAAAGTGTTAGCCGTTATTACATCTGCACCAGCGCGAATATACTCTTCATGTACTTGACGAACTATGTCGGGGTGGGTCTTGTTAGCAACCCCGCACCAGGCAGAGGAATTCATCTCAGCACCCAATCTTTCTATTTCACTGCCAGTTGCTCCATCTAGAACAATGATTTCTTTGTTGCTTAGCTTGTTATCTAGAATCATATTCATACCTTTTCTTTATCTAATGGCATAGCGTAAATTGGTATAACGTTTATTTATAGAGGGTGGCGTGCCAATTTAATTTCTATAAAAAGAGAACGGTGCAACTAGTGGTTATGCATGTCGCAACGTCTCCTGTAGAAGTATAGCACCCATGAGGCATGTATAATCCAACCATTATGAAGTTTCTAATTATTACAGTTATGACTTTACTAGGTATTGTTATGTGGTGGGTTGGCGCACCTCTCATTGTGTCAGCTACTTATGAAAGCCTAGGGGATTATATGTCTGATGTACTAGGGTTTGCATATGCAGGTTTACTGATTGTAGCGATTGTATTCTTGACTAGAAATATCATTAAGAAGCGTAATAAATAGGACATTACATGACTGCTCCTATCTGCTACAGCTATTATTATCGTGTATCCATTCAGCTACTCTATAAAAGTATTCTCTTCATGCACCTTCTAGATTTAATCGGTGCCAGATTCCCCATCACGAATATGTTGGGATATGAGCAATCCTAATTGGCGAACATTTTTATTAAGTAATGCGGGACCCATCGCAAATAGCATAATTATCATTCCTCCAATAGCCACTGCTATAGGAACGCCATTACTAGGGGATCCTATGAATCCAGCCACCGATCCTACATATATTGCCCCAAGTGGAACGATACTCCATGTCATCCCAAAAAACCCCATTACTCTGCCTCTCATATGGTCGGGAACCATTACTTGAAGAGAGCTCATTATAGGAATCCAAAAAACAGAAAACGATACTCCTATAAGGAATATCAGGACAATAGCAAGACTAAAGCTCTCAAATTCCTTTGATGTCAATGCAAATGTAGTTATTAGCGCGCCAAAAATAAAAGCTCCTACGACAATTAATAATCCTTTTCGATCGAAGTTTCCAATCCTCGCTAAGACCAAAGTAGATAATAGAGAACCTACTCCTCCAAAACCCATTAGAATTCCCTGAGCACTGGCACTAACTTTTAGTACCTCCACTGTGAAAACGGGCATCATCGGAATATATGACATGCCAAAAAAACTAATAAAGAAGGACATTCCAATAAGAAAAAGGAAAATATTATTCTTCAGTACGAATCTAATGCCTGCGATTAGATCATTCTTACTTGTACGCAGAGAAGATTCGGATAATGGAACATGTAAAGAAAATACAATTATAGCCATCGTAATAAATCCGATAGCAGCTACACCAAATGCAATTGCTGTTCCAGCCAAACTGATAATCAGTCCTGCTACTGCGGGAGCTATTATGCTAGTACCAGTCCAAATAGCAGAATTTAAAGCAACAGCATTCATCATTACTTTACGGTCAATCAAACTGGGATAAATGGCTTGACGTGCTGGCTGGTCGAAGGCATTTATTGCACCCGTGAAAAATGCTAGTATAATCACATGCCAAGCTTCAACAATGCCAATTGCAGTTAGAAGTGCCAAAAAAAGAATCAATATAGCGTTGACTGTTTGAGTAACGGCTATAAGTTTCTGTCTGGAAATTTTATCCGCGAGGACACCCCCGAACACATTCAGCACAATGGATGGTATAGCACTCGCAAGCCCTACGTAGCCCAAATACATAGGTGACTGGGTCAATTCATGAATGAGCCAAAATTGACTGAAACTCAAAATTTGAAATCCCGACACCGAAGCCATAGTACCAAACCAATAAGCTCTATATGCAGGATAGTCCATCGCAGGACCAAGAGTTTTACTCAAAATTTGATTGGGCAAATCCTTCAGACCCTCCATTAATTGGACATTGAATTGATTGAGAATCAATACATGAAACCGATACGCACATGGTAATTGCTACAGAAACTTTGTCAAAAGACTAGTGATGACACTAGGGAGCAGGCACGGCTGTAGGAGTCGTTTTTGTAGGATCAAAAGTTTCAGGGCCCCCTTTTATTATATTGCCAGTAGCCGGCTCAGCAACGCCTAGAACATGCTGATCCTGCAATTACTGTTAAATACTATGCTCACGTTACCGATCGCATGAAAAGACAGAGTGTTAAAAAGCTTAATAATTACCGCCAAGACCGGGCAAAGGTGGCTAAAAAGGTGGCTAATTCCGACATCTCTGCCGACAATTAAGGCTGATATATGACTCCCTGAAATAGTGCCATCCGCTGTAATACGGTGGCGGGAACGGGAGGGAGTCGAACCCACCTCTCCTAACGAAGGTCAGGAGACAACGGATTTGAAGTCCGCGAGACCCACCCGAGCCTATCCGCTCCCAAATATCTTGTTAAAATTTTATCTAACTACTTACTCCACGGGATCTGGTTTCAAGTAAAGCAACCCAACTATACTATCAACCTCCTCCCACCAAAGAGTTGTGATAGGCATCCCTTGAGGAATTTCAAAAATCAAATATCCTTCTACCTGAAAATCTCTTACTAAATCCATAGCCCCCCACAAAAATGGTGTGATATGACTTAAATCTTCTTCTGGCACATCTGCATACATTGCATTCTCAAAAGGATCAACTGGTCTAAAACGCTCATCGTATGGATTTCCAATTTCAACTGAATTTTCATTTACTAACATTGGAACAACAACAGTGTTTCTATTAACAAATGTCATGTTAATAGCGACCAACGCATTCTTTGAAGAAGAAGGGGTCAATACTCTGGTATCTCCATTTTCGTCCCTAAATGCAATACTTGGACTCACCTCCATCAAACCTGTATACATCTCCAAAACTTTACCTGGCCAATATCCTTCTTCCGGCGGAGACTCTTCCTTATCATCCAAGAATGGAATGTACGAACATCCAAACATAGAAAATATTAAGAGTGAACTCACCAATAGAAAAAATAAATTTTTTCGACTAGACACCCACCCAGAATTTATACCAATCATTTATACTCCCCGCTATTGTTTAATAAAATTTGAATTCGATCGAAGTTTATTAATCAACTTGATCAAACTAGATAATAACTTATCTGCGTCTTCGATTGAATTATCTTTCCCGAAACTTATTCGCAAACTACTACGTGCTAAATCGTGAGATCTGCCGATTGCAGTAAGAACATGAGAAGGTTCAAGTGATGAAGTGGAGCATGCACTACCGCTAGACACACATATATTTTCAAAATCCAATCCTAACAAGATAGGTTCCCCCTCTATATTTTTAAAAGAAAAATTGGCATTGTTAGGCAGCCTTAATGTCGGATGACCGTTTAAGTATACGTCACTTAACGAATCAAAAATCCCAGATATCACCCGATCCCGCAATTTCGCAGCATTTAAACTAAGAAGTTCCCTTTCCTTCTGAACTAATTCTAATGCTTTAGACATTCCTATAATCCCAGGAACATTTTCTGTGCCGGATCTCCTATCGCGTTCCTGACCGCCGCCGTTGATCAGATTTTCATAAGGTGTATTCTTCCTCATAAATAAAACACCAACGCCTTTTGGACCATAAATCTTATGCCCAGACAAACTCATCAAATCCACACCAAGATCATCAACATTTATATCTAAATATCCAGCACCTTGAACTGCATCCGTATGGAAAAATACCCTTGTCCCCAATTCTGAAGACTTATTTTTGACAACATTAGATATTTCCTTAATTGGCATGATAGAACCAATTTCATTATTCGCGAGCATCACACTAACCAAAATCGTTCTTTCAGTGATTGCTTCTTCAACTTGATCCAAATGCACCAACCCATATTTGTCCACAGGAAGATATGTAATTTCGAATCCCATAGTTTCTAATTGTTTACACGTATGTAAAACTGCGTGGTGCTCTACATTAGTTGTTATGATGTGATTTCCCAGATCTTTCAGTCCTAATGCCACACCTTTAATAGCCATGTTATCGGATTCTGTGCCACCACTTGTAAATATGACCTCTTGAGGAGAACACCCCAAAACATTTGCAATAGTTTCTCTAGAATCATCCAGCACAGCTCTTGAAGTCTGGGAAAGAGAATATATCCCAGAAGGATTACCAAACAATCTAGAAAAATATGGGATCATTTCATCTAGCACTTCCTTTCTCACAGGAGTGGTAGCTGCATGATCTAAATATATTGTCTTTATTGAATCCAAAAATTCGCCTGACATAAATAATATGATATGTAATAGTAATCGCACATTCTAGCACAAGCAGTTACAGTTATTGTGAATTTAACATACCAATTATATTGAATTCTTGAACCACCGTGATATACAATCCGTCAGTCGATTGCTTGGTAATGCCAATTGATATAAAATTACATCATATTCAAAAATGAAAATTAAAGAATGATTGAGCTAAAAAACGTAACAAAATATTTTGGTGACTACCCAGCGATAACGGACATCTCGTTTACAGTTGATGATGGGGAAATAGTTGGATTCCTTGGCCCAAATGGGGCGGGGAAATCAACAACTATGAAAATTATCACTGGATTTCTACCTCCATCAGCCGGAAAGATTTCTGTTGCTGGACATGACGTAGTAACTGATTCACTTGCAGCACGCAGTAACATTGGCTATTTGCCTGAAACAGTCCCTTTGTACGGAGAAATGACCGTAAAGGACTATCTGACCTTCATGGGTAGGATTCGAGGAATGTCGAGAGCCAAAATACGTTCCCGTATAGACGAAGTAGTTGATCTATGCAGGCTAATAGATTATAGAAATTCTCATATCAGTAAACTCTCAAAGGGATTTCGTCAAAGAGTCGGTATAGCTCAAGCTATTTTGCATGAGCCAAAGGTGCTAATTCTCGACGAACCAACAATTGGTATTGATCCAAGACAGGTAATTGAGACAAGAGATTTAATTGAAAGCCTCGGCGGTGACAGAACAGTCTTGGTAAGCAGTCATTTGCTTGATGAAGTTGAGAGGATGTGCGGTAGAGTCATCATAATTGATCATGGATCAATTAAAGCTGAAGATACTCCTGAAAACCTCCAACGTCGACTACGTAATGTGGGAAGAATCGAGGTTCATATCAAAGGCCCCGAAGACACTGTATCAGCTGCTATATCTTCTATAAGAGGTGTAGAGAATGTTGCATTAATTGCAGACTTAGGCGATGGGATTAGAAGTTATAACATTGATACCAAAAGAGGTGATGATGTGAGATCTAGAATTTCCTCCGCAATTGTTGAAGGGAAATGGGAACTGGTCCATATGGAGTCAATCACAATGTCGCTAGAAGAAATATTTGTAGAAGTTACAACTGCTTTAGACCCAGGAGAGGAATCTTCAGAAGAGGAATCAATTGAATAATACAATTGCTATTGCCTCGAAGGAAATCAAGTCTTATTTCCAAACTCCTACCGCCTATGTTGTAGGAGCTATGTTTTTAATATTAACTGGCATATTTTTCGTTCTTGATGCAACTGGAGCCTTTGCACAAGCCAGTGTTACTGGATTTGTAGTACGTGCTACCAATTTCTCAATATTATTAGCCCCACTGTTAACAATGAGATTGTTATCTGAAGAGCAAAAATTGGGTACTATGGAGCTTTTACTCACTGCACCTGTCCGTGATTGGGAAGTTGTAGTTGGGAAATTCTTAGCGGCTTTCACCGCATTGATGAGCACTTATGCTTTAACTCTATACTATGTAGTATTACTTTATTGGTTTGGAAACCCCGATACTGGTCCCGTCTTCTCTGCATATCTTGGTCTGATTCTATATGGTATGATGGCGCTAGCTATTGGAATATTCGCTTCATCTCTTTCTAGCAATCAGCTTGTTGCGGGTGTAGTTGGATTTGTAATCGTATTGCTCTTAAGCTTCATAAATTTACTTGGAGATCGATTACCTGGAGCAGTCGAGTTGTTTAATCACTTGTCAATGAACATTCATTTCAGTGACTTCACTAGAGGAGTACTAGATACAACTCACATAGCATATTACATAGCAATGACAGCAGTTTTTCTATTCTTTGCAGTACGCTCACTCGAATCTAGAAGGTGGCGTTAAACATGAGTACACAAAACTCAGGGAATCCCGAAACTATTTCATCAACTATTTTAAGTGCGTCTAAATCTTTAAAATTCTGGAGTGCAGCCTCTGCAAGTATTGGTTTTCTGATTTTGGTAATCGGAGGGGTTACCTATCTTCTCGCTGAGAATCTCAAAGATTCTGGAGAAACAGTGAGCCTCATTGGAATAGCACTTTTGGTGCTGTCTATACTTCTAGCCCCTAAAACAATAGCTAAGGGAATTTTCAGCAGGTATGGCAGGTATGGCAGTACGACTATAATAATGACACTAGCATTTTTAGCTATTGTCGTCATAGTCTATCTAATGTTGTACAGAAATCCTACGAGAGTAGATGTAACCGCTACACGTGTGTTTACTTTAGCCCCTCAAACTCTAGCACTTCTCGATAACTTAGATGAACCTATAAAAGCTAACGCCTTTTTCGTGCCAAACAACCCTACAAGTGACATAGATTATCAAAAAGCAGAGGGACTACTAAACGAGTTCGATAGATACAGCTCAAAATTTGATTACGAATTTATCGACCCTCAGTTAAACAAAAGTACTGCCGAAGCATATGGGGTTAGAAATTTCCCAGTGATAGTATTTGAAAACTTAAAAGATGGTGACGAGAAAATACTTCAACCAATCAATAGGTACTCAGAACAATCTTTTCATACGGCAATTCTAATTGCCACAGGCAAAGAGCAAAAAGTAATTTACAGTTTAACTGGGCACGGAGAATCTTCAGTAAACCTACCGTCAGATGAAAATGAAACGGCTAATCCAAATGACTTAAGTAATATAGTCATTGGAATGCTTTCTGACAATTATGCAGTCTTATCATTAAGCTTGCAGCAAGTGGGTCAAATCCCCGAAGATGCAGCATTAGTAATGATTCCAGGCCCACAAACTGATATGGATCAAATTGAAATCGATGCATTAACTACTTATATGCAAAACGGTGGTAGCCTTGTTATGCTGTTAGATCCTGGTTCACCGAAATCATACATAGATTTCCTAAATATTTGGGGCATCGATAGTACAAATATCACAATAGCTGACCCAATCAGTAATCGAGGATCTTCCATCACTCCAATTGTGCAAAAAGCTAATGGACAATACAACTTGGAAGAGCCTGATATACAAATTGCTGCCCCACTAGACACAACTTTCTTCACAGGAGTTACTGCTTTAAGTCCGACGCTTGCAAAAGATCTTTTCCCCGCCGAAACAATTCGATTCGTACCATTAGCCTTTACTACTCCAGCTAGCTGGTTAGAGACTAATCCAAGCAATACTGAATTTGACAGAGGATCCGATTTACAGGGTGCTTTCCCTATAGCCGTAGTAGTAGAAGCAAGCGGAACTGTTGACGGGCAAACAAATCACCCAACAGCAAAATTTGCAGTCTTCGGAGACTCAGATTTTATAACGAATGAATGGAGCGGTTTTTCTGACAACGCAAATTTATTTTTAAATTCGGTTAATTGGCTGACGGATGATTACGAACTCATTTCTATCAGACCTAGACTATTCCCCATGCGAGAATTGATAGTAAACAGCCTTGAAAGAGATTTCATAAAATGGTCTGGATGGTTGTTACCACCTGCAACTATGATGGTTTTGGCACTTTTAGTTTGGTGGCGTAGGAGATAATAGGACTATTATAGATGAGCCTTCGAATCACTGCTTTATTGATTTTTATAGCTTTGGTAGTTACCACAGTAGCTATAATCAATCCTTGGAAATCTACCCCCGAAATTGTTGAAGAGGCACCTTGGTTTTACCAGCTTGCTTGGGAAGATTTAGAACGTGTAGCAATAGAACACGAAAAAGCTAAAATAACCTTTATCAAAACTGAAAATGAGGTTTGGTGGTTTGAAGAACCCTCGGGGATAATGGTTTCAGAAGCTAGATGGGGTGGGATTCCCTTCCTATTAGCTGGCCCAAGAGCAACTCGAGAATTAGTTACTGAATTAGATACAGTTGAGAACTTAGATGAATATGGCTTAAACGATCCGTCCCTTATTGTAGATTTGGGACTCGCAGGTGGCCGGAATTTGCAATTTGTTCTGGGTGACGCTACAACTGATGGGCAGCATTATTATGCCCAAGTGACAGGCTTCCCACAACTGGTTCTCCTCCCCGCACTCTGGGGAAACGTAGTTGCAAAATTAATTGTAGAGCCTCCTGTGCCGAAATGGGCCATATCAAAACAACCAAACGAAATTAATGGAATTCATTTGTATAAAGACACTTCATTTGAGGTATATACAACAAGTCCCGACGTCATATATTTCCCCTCACCTCTATATGATCCATTGGTAAATCCATTTGCCTGGTCAATTCGAGACAGTCAAATGGGGCCAGTGCCATTAGATATAGACCAAGAAAAATGGGAACCTATATATGAAACACTTGGAATAACTCCAGTGATTGGAGTAGCAAAAGCTAGAGAAGCAAGAAAAAATTATGACGACTGGGGCGTTGTTTTCGATTCTCCTTCGGTGTGGATAGTATTTTCAGAAACAACTCAAACAGGAAAACAATTCCCAGGTGGTCTTAAATTCACAATCGGATCCAAGTTAAGTGACGGAAGTGGATATTACGCACGTTATGACACAAACCCTGAACTTGCAGTCCAGCATATTATGGTTCTAGATCCCAATTGGACCGAAACAATATTGAATTTGATGCACAATCCAATAATCGCCGAATAGATTACATAGTTAATCTTTTATAAAGGTACAGCAGCCTGCTCGGCAAATCATTAATATCTTCAAGAACTTCATAACCTATGTCTTGACACATCTCCTTCAAGTAGTCATGACCATTCTTATCAACTGTTAAACAGAATGCATCTATACCCTGAAGTTTTGCCTCATTGAGGGCCATTTTTGTGTCGTGTACAGCATATTCCTTTTCGACACCTTCCCTACTATAGCCTCGATCTTGAGGTCGCCCATCACTAATCAAAAACAGTATCTTTGTACGAGCTTCTTGTTGATTTAATTTATAAGCAGCATGTCTGATTGCAGGACCCATTCGAGTAGCATGTAAAGGAGCAATACGATCAATTCTTCTTTTTACTCGGTCATTAAAAGTCTCATTTAAGTCCTTGACTGTATAAAACTCAACATTCTCTCTACCATATCCAGAGAACCCATAAATCCCATAAAAGTCCCCAATTGCTTCCAATGCATTAATTATTAAAACAACTGCCTCTTTTTCGATATCAATTATTCGCTTATACGTACGTCTCGCAGATTGTGTCCTTCTAGTTCGTAGCCAAACCATATATTCAACTGGATCTTCAGGTGCATCCCAATCATCATTTGTTTTCCTGGAATCATTGATTGCTTCTGCAGTAGATGCAGATGTGTCAAGTAAAAATGCAGACGCCACATCCCTCTGAACCTTATTACGCCTCCAATAAAATTTGTCATTAGGACTAGCACCAGTTTTAATATCAATCATATATTCAATCAGATCATCAATATCTATTTCTTCACCAAATTCTAATCTTCTAACTTTTCTGAACAATTCAGGTACAAGCATTTCAAATTGCTGTCGAATCCTGGTAACCAGTGATCCATAACCCTGGACAGTTTGCTCATAAAATTCGGCATCTCCTTCAGGCATTGTCTGTTGCCTAACAATACACCATCTGGGTTTGTAATCATCTGCTCTAAAGTCCCATTCATCGTAAACAAAAGACTCAGGTTCTGAAGATTCCAACTCCCCACCATCTTCATCCACATGAACCAGAGGTCCTTGTCCAAATTCTTGAGATGGTTGCTGATTGACTGAAGCTTCTTTTAGTAAATTATTAGCAAACTGACCAGGGGAATTCTCTATTTCCCCTTCAGATGAATCTATCTCAGCACTCTGGTTTAACAGATCTTCCAAATCGTCTTGAGAAAATTGATCCCCCCCAGATTGTCCTCCCTCACCCTGATCCCTCATTTGCATCATCAATTGGGCCAACTCAGGTTTAAAGTCACCCCTATAACCAAAATCTTCCACAGGTTCATAATCTTGCCCTTGAGATTCGCCTTCCGCGCCAATTTGCATCCCTTGAGCAATATCTAACATCAATTGAGTCATTTGGTCGGAATCCTCATAATTTTCAAGAGAGTCCTCTTCATCCGTATCCATATTTTCCCAATCATCTTCCTCAATTTCTTCATTAGTAATACTACTAATTACTGCATAAATCCTTAAAGTGGCTTCTGCTGTATCTTCTACATAAGCGTCAACGTTCAAAAGTCGTCTAGAAATCTCAGAAATCTCTTTAGCCTGATCAACATATTTACTAGGAACAGGCAAATCTTTAAACTGATGCAAACTTAGTCGAACCAAAAATTCTACCAAGGCCTCTTGAGCCGGTTTGTCTTTAATCTCTGGCCTAGCAGATAAAGCATCCAACTGAACTGAAACATAATCTTTGGAAAGGCCAGCATACTCAGCCTTAACTCGTGCATCCAACCTACTATCTTCTACTACTGTAAATACATCTAGTGCTAGCTTACGATCTTCAAACAGATTGAAAAATCTCTGCATATCTGTAATCCATTGATTCTTGTCGGAATCATCAGAATCCTCTTCCAAAACAATTTCTGATGACTCTTCAATAGAAGTCTCTTGAGATTCCACTTGTGACTCTTCAATAGAAGTTTTCTGAGATTCCACATGAGATCGCATATTTTCGAAAAATACTGCTTCTCGCTCAAATTCAAACCCCAAACTATTAAATTCTAAGTGTGACACTTGATGAGTTGACACAACTTTCAACCAAGCAAAGTTTTTCTCTTTTGTTGAGTACATATCAACCATGGATGGCAAATAAACGGTCGAACCCTCTGTAGCAGGAGATTCAAGAGAGACCCATCCAATGTTTTTCTCGACTAATTCGTCAGTAGGCGCTAATTCAATTTCTGAACCAGCAAGGCCTCTGCAATACATCTGCATGACATCTTTAACCCTAGAAAACTCAATCCCTGAAGAAACAGTTGCCAAAGCCTGTTCAGCACGATTCGACTCCAGCTTGAAATATGCAGACCCACCATCAACATTGTCTCTCATAATGTCGATTCCTGTCTCAAACCACCTACGCATCTGAATATTGTTTGCACGCTCAAGAACATGAGGAAGATTAGAAACAAGATCCGGAACAGAGTCAGGATGTACAGAAATTAATTCTTCACAGAGTTCCAACACATCTCCGTGAAATTCACGTTCAATATTGGATAAGGCATTAGACATCTCAAGCATTACCCCAGGCATATTCGAACGACCATCTTGAACCAGTCCTTCTGAAAGTTTCAAAAACCTCATTCGATTGGGTGAATCAATACGAGACAAAGCACGAGTTGTGATTTCGAAAAAACTTTTGACTTCTCTCCATGAAGATTCTACTAATCCTGATGCCAAATCAATAAATTCAATCTTTTGGTCATCTAGCATTGGGAAAATTTGATTTGCAATCTGCAAACACTCTTCTGAAAGATCATATGATCTCCGTGAAAGAAGTTCTAAAAATGCTACAAAATGCTCCAACTCAGGGAAAGTCAAAACATCTAACAAAGACTGCGACTTCTCAAATAATTCGCATGCCAATGAACCTGATTTCCATGTTCCCTTATACAGAGAGTTCCCCAGCCCGGCCCAACTCTCTATGTATCGTGTCCTCAACTTAGGTACCACGACGGGACTAACATTAAAATAAACATTAGCTATAGCAGAGGATTTATCACATAAATCACTTCCACATTCTTTCCATTTAACAAAATAATTAAACGGAATTGTTTTAACAACTTTAGGGCTGGCTTTAAAAAAACTTTCTGCAGTCTCCCACGATCTAGGGCTCTGTCCAGCTATTATCAAACCAGCTTCGGTCCAAGTCCTCATTTGAACCTCATTCAAAGAATCCGGCATTTTAGAACGGGATTCCTTATAAGAAATATACAGCTGTTCAGGATATTCCTTAAATTCAATTTCAAAGTTTGGCATAGAATTATCTCTTAGAGTAAGGTGGAAATTTACCGAATTTATTCAAAAATTGATAAAATGATTTCGCCAATGCTTCCCTGTACAGAAACATCATCCGTCACTGCCCAATTTACAGCTACCTGACACGCCCTCCTAGGAGGAATTCCTTGAGCTATCAACTTCCCTGCATAAATTAATAATCTGGTACTAGCACCCTCACCAAGTCCATGTTCTTTCAAATTTCTAACTTTCTCACCCAGTTTTGCCAATTTATCAGCAATATTTTCATCGCATCCAGATTCATGGGCAACAATTGAAGCTTCAATTTCAGGGGAATGGTAATCAAAATCAATGGCCACAAATCTTTGTCTAGTACTATGTTTCAAATCCTTCAATGCGCTTTGATATCCAGGGTTATATGAAAGAATCAACAGAAAACCTTCTGCAGCTTCAATCAATTCTCCACGCTTTTCAATTGGGAGAATCCTGCGATGGTCTGTTAAAGGATGAATAAGTACGGTTGTATCTTTTCTTGCTTCTACTATTTCGTCTAGATAGCAAATACCTCCAGCCTTTACAGCTCTTGTCAAAGGTCCATCAAGCCATACAGTACTATCTCCTTCAAGAAGATACCTACCTACCAAATCACTGGCTGTTAAATCTTCATGACAAGCTATGCTGACAAGAGGCATTGAAGATGAGCTAGTATCATCTTTACTTTTCCCTGTAGATTTTATTTTGGTCAATGGTTGAGATAACTTCCACGACATATACTCTACAAATCGGGTTTTACCACATCCGGTAGGCCCTTTAAAAAGCAACGGTATCTTTTGTGCATACGCCGCTTCACAGATCTCTATTTCATCATTTACCGGAACATAATAGGGCTCCTCATCTATACTATATTCTTCAATAATATAATTTCTATACAGTGTTTGAGTCGATGACGTCATTCTATTACTTCTCCCTAAAAAGATTTCCTAACGTATGATTATAATTCATTTCAACAATTTTTTTTAATTCATTGATTGTGCCCGAGTTATCAATGACAATATTTGCAAATTTTTCTCGTTCTGATTGGGGCATCTGTGATTCAATCACAGATTGAATCATATGATTATTAAGCCTTGGAGAACGATTTATAATCCGTTCAATTATCACTGATTTGGGTGCTGTGACAACCCAGATTTCGTCCGCCAATTCATTCCACTCCGCTTCAATCAATAATGCAGCCTCGAATGCAATTATCCGCTTACCCAAATTTCGCCAGTCTGAAATTGACTGGCATAAAAGTTCTCGTATTCTAGGATGTGTGATTTGATTAAGTCTTGCAAGAGCCTTTGGATCATTAAACACTTTAGACCTTAATTCCGATCTATTTATTTCTCCATCTTCTGTTAGAACTTCCCTACCAAACTCCCGAACAACTTCATCCCAACCACTTGTAAAAGGCAAATAGACTTGATGGCCTATTTCATCAGCATTGATTACATCAAGACCTAGAGAGACCAATATATCAGAAACCTTGCTTTTGCCGGCACCAATACCGCCGGTAATTCCTATCACTCGCATAATACCCCGTCTCCGACTATTGAGTGTATTCTATATTAGGCTTCATGTATGGTCAACAATTGTTTTAATAAAATCAATGGGAGACTCCAAGCATTTCGTAATGTAAAATAATCCAACAATTAGGAGGTTGATTTGAGTAAAGACCTATCAAACCAGTACAGGGAATTGCCTTCTGTGGAACAGTTACTTTCAGATCCACAAGTATTGATGCAATCAAATGCATTATCAAAGGATGTGACTTTAGAAGTCGCTAGAAAAACTATCGATTCGGCCAGAAAGACGATCGCATCAGGAAAGAAACCTCCAGTTTATGGAAAAATTCAAGAGAATCTAATAAGTGAGCTGAATCGTATTAAACAAATTAACTGGCCGGAGACTGTCATTAACGCTACGGGTGTGATAATTCATACTAACCTCGGCAGGTCGCCTTTAAGTGAAGAATCTCAAGTTGCAGTCAATAATGTTTTAGCAGATTATAATGCATTAGAAATCAATCTGGTTACTGGGGGTAGAGGTGATAGATATAATAAAATATCAGAACTTCTTAACTTACTTGTTGGTGCAGAAGAATCATTAATTGTAAACAACAACGCCAGTGCTCTAATGTTGGCACTGTCTAGCACGTCTTACGGCAAAGAAGTTATTATATCTCGGAGTGAATCTGTTGAAATTGGTGGGGGATTCAGAATACCTGATGTGCTTAAGCAAAGCGGCGCCAAACTAATTGAAGTAGGGACTACAAACAGGACATACATTTCGGATTATGAAGAAGCGATAAATGAAAATACTGGTGCAATTCTTACAGTACACTTTAGCAATTTCAAAGTCATAGGATTCACTTCTAGCCCCTCAACTGAGGACATTTCGAAACTCGGCAGAAAATATAATTTGCCAGTAATACAAGATTTAGGAAGTGGATGCATTATAGACACAACCAAATATGGATTGTCAAAAGAACCCACCCCACAAGATGCCCTGAATTCTGGAATCACCGTTACTTGCTTTTCGGGAGACAAATTGCTGGGAGGCCCTCAATGTGGAATCCTTTCAGGCAACAAAAATTTCATCTCAAAAATTAAAGCCCATCCACTGACCAGAGCTCTTAGAGTTGACAAAATGACGCTAGCTGCACTTCATTCAACTTTATTACACTATATCAACGAAGAAATTGATCAGAAAATACCTATCTGGAAAATGATTTCAATGCCCCTGTCAAATATTGAAAAAAGAGCTAATTATTGGGCGAAACAATTTGGAGAAATCGCGACTGTTGAAAATTCATTTTCTACAATAGGAGGAGGTAGTTTGCCAGGGGAAACAATCCAATCCAAGTCACTTTCTATAAACTGTGAATCATTTCCTGGAGGAGCAAATTTGTTCGCTCAAAATCTCCGAAATGCTTCCATGCCTATAATAGCGAAAATTGAAAATGAACATATGTTATTTGATCCTCGTACAGTTTTAGCCCATCAGGATAAAACACTTTTACAATCTATTTCACAAGCGCTAAAAGGGTTCCAAAAGAAACAATGAATTTATTCGAACATTCTAGTGAGAAAGAAAGACATAACTCCTCTCCACTCGCGGATAGAATGAGGCCTAGATCTTTTGAGGAATATTTTGGCCAAGAACATCTAACAAGCGACAATGCAATATTGAGGCGCAGCATAGAAGCTGATTCAATTCCGAGTTTCATTCTATGGGGCCCACCAGGATCAGGGAAAACTACCCTCGCTCAAATCATAGCCCAAACTACAAAGAGTCATTTTGAACGAATTAGTGCAGTTACCAGCGGCGTTGGAGAAATTAGACAAATAGCTTCAGATTCTAAAAACAGGCTAGGAATGTATCAAAAACGTACAATTTTGTTTGTGGATGAAATTCATAGACTTAATAAATCCCAACAAGACGTCGCACTTCCATTTGTCGAAAATGGAACATTCATTTTAGTAGGAGCCACCACTGAAAACCCTTCTTTTGAGATTGTGCCTCCTTTGTTATCAAGAACTCAAATATACATACTTAATCCACTAACCAAGGAATCAATTGCTAAAATAATTGATCATGCGATTAAAAATCAAAAAAATGGACTAGGATCTTATAACGCTTCATTAACACCAGAAGCTATGGAAAAAATAATAGAAATCACGAATGGAGATGCTAGGACAGCTCTAAATGTCTTAGAAATTGCAGCTTCTGTCACTGATCCAGACCACCAGGGCGAATGTATTATCACTGATGAAACCATTAGCCAGGTACTACAACACAAATCTGCCTCATATGACAAATCTGGAGAACATCACTACAACACGATTTCAGCTTTCATTAAATCTGTCCGAGGATCAGATCCTGATGCTGCAATTTATTGGCTAGCACGAATGCTGGATGCTGGAGAAGATCTTATGTTCATCGCCAGAAGAATTGTTATTTTAGCAGCCGAAGACATTGGCCTCGCCGATCCTCAAGCACTGCCCATTGCAATGGCGGCCCAGCAAGCAGTACATTTCTTAGGAATGCCTGAGTGTAGAATTCCATTAGCCGAAGCAACTATATATTTAGCCGCAGCCCCAAAAAGTAACAGCGCCTATTCAGCCATTAACTCTGCTTTAGACTCGGCTCACAATACATCAAGCGAACCCGTGCCATTACATCTTAGAAATGCCGTCACAGGATTGATGAAAGATATAGGATATGGTAAAGATTACAAGTATTCTCATAACTATGATGATGCCTTTCATCCAATGCAAAATCTTCCTAAAAATCTCAGAGGCAGTCAATTCTATAAACCAACACAGTACGGATATGAGATAGAAATCTCTAAAAGGTTGCATAGACTTTGGAATAAAAATGATTCCGATGGCCAAAACATTGACCCGAAAGAAGACTAAAGTGTTTTTTGCTCCTCTTCCATTGCCAGCCGTATTATTTCTACAGCCTTGTCGATATCTCCTGCAGTAATTCCATAGTGTGTAGCAAATCTCCACCGCCGAATTACATTGCCGCCTAACAATCCATTTTCATTTATCCTATATTTTACTCGGCCAGGATCACCATTATCAATTTCAAAGAAAACCAAATTGGTCTGTACCAAATCAGGTTGGATAGAAATACCAGGTATATTAGAAAGACCTAATGCAAGTCTACGGGCATTTTCATGATCTTCAGCCAGCCGTTCAATCATTGTATCCAAGGCCACTATGCCAGCAGCCGCAATAATCCCTACTTGTCTCATTCCAGAACCAAGCATTTTCCTCCAATGTCTGGCTTCCTCAATAAAATCTTTTGAACCACAAAGTATTGAGCCAATCGGACAACTCAAACCTTTCGACAAACAAAATGTGACACTATCAGCCGCAGAGACCAACTCTGAAACAGAAGTCTCTAGTGCAGTTGCCGCATTAAATATTCTGGCACCATCGATATGTAACGACATATTGTTTTGATGAGCAACTAGGGCAATAGAATCAATGTCTGAAGAACTCAATGGTAATCCTCCACAAACATTGTGAGTATTTTCCAATGCAATTAAAGAAGATCTTGCATGGTGCACATCAATTGTCTTTATCGCTTCAACAATTTGTTCCGGAAAAATCATTCCTCTGGAATCATTACTTACCACATTGTATCCAATGCCTCCTAAAGCTGATGCACCCCCAGCTTCATTTAAGTAAATATGTGATTTGTCACCAAGGATGACTTCGCCACCACGTTGGACATGAGATAATAATGCAACAAGATTTCCTTGAGTTCCACTAGAAACAAATAATGAGGCTTCCATACCCAATAATTCAGCCGCCTTTTGTTCCAACCTATTAGTAGTTGGATCGTCACGAAAAACGTCATCACCAACTTCTGCATCGGCCATTGCCTTTCTCATATCAGGAGTAGGATGAGTAACCGTATCACTTCTTAAATCAATTATTTCCATATGCATCTCACGAAAATTATAGTGTGAAGACATTGTATCAGTTATTGCTGTCCATCCAAAAAATTTCCTTTAGAAAACTTCATTGTTGTATACTTTTATTGCAATTCAATGAAATATGCGAGAAAACAATGCACCAACTTTCAATAGATTTTTATTCAAAAAAACTTTCACTGATCGGACTCATCACTTCACCCATGGAATCACTGGGGTCCAGCCCTGGAATGATTCTCTGCCATCCTCACCCTGCTCTTGGTGGCAGCATGCATAATGGACTGATAACTGCAATCAGCAAGCTTGGAAGTGAATCTGGGATTGCTTCTTTGAGATTTAATTTCAGAGGCATTGGAGGTAGTGAAGGTGATTTTGAAAACGGGAAGGATTCAAATGAAGATGTTAAAGCAGCCCTAAATCTGACAAGATCATGGAAGGGTTCAGGATTTGATAAAAATAATATCGTCTTAGTTGGTTATTCATTCGGAGCGGGCGTGATTTTAGAAAATATTAAGAACTTCAAGCATGTCCGTAGTTTCATTTTAATAGCCCCTCCAATATCCTCTTTAAAAAACTCTCGAATCCATAAAGACAAACGGCCAAAATTGTTCATCGGAGGACAAAATGACACCATTTCCCCGTCAGTTGAAATCCAACGTGAATTAGACAAAATCAGACAGCCAGTAAAATTTTCCGAAATCCCTAACGTTGGTCATTCAATGGAACCCGAAGGAAAATTGATCGCGGAGCAAGTGATTCAATACCTTGTGGATTCAGTATACAAATAAAACATAGTCCTCAGACATTTTTACTAACGGAGAAATCTTCAATGACAGATTCAAATACTTTTCGAACTGAAAAAGATTCCATGGGCGAATTTGAAGTTCCTTCAGAGGCATACTATGGGGCAAATACTATGCGTGCCATATTAAATTTTCCAATCAGTAATTTACTTTTCCCTTCTCCATTTATTCAAGCAATTGCCAATGTAAAACTTTGTGCCGCCCAAGTGAATACAAAACTAAACTTGCTAGACAAAAAATTGTCTGAAGCAATAATCCAAGCAGCGGAAGAAATTGCAAATGGATCCTTTCACAATCAATTTTTAGTAGACATATTCCAAACAGGTTCAGGAACTTCTACAAACATGAATGCTAATGAAGTGATTTCCAATCGAGCAATTGAAATTTTAGGCGGAGAACTAGGTTCAAGGACTCCTGTACACCCTAATGATCATGTAAATATGGGACAATCCTCAAATGATGTCATCCCAACATCAATTCACATTGCAGCAAATGTAGAAATAACTCATACTTTAGTCCCATCTTTAATCGAATTAAGAAATTCCCTCACCGAAAAATCCGTGGAATTTATAGATGTAATAAAAACTGGACGCACTCATTTACAAGATGCTACTCCAATTAGGTTAGGACAAGAATTTCTGGGATATGCGGGCCAAATTCAAAATTCGATCGAACGACTTGACCATGCTAAATCCGAATTGTCAGAAGTAGCACTTGGTGGAACCGCCGTAGGTACTGGTGTAAATACTCATCCAGAATTCGCGAAGGAAGTTTGCAAACTGCTCTCCGAAAAACTAAATATAAATATTGCTGAAACTTCAAATCATTTCCAGGCACAAAGTAGTTTAGATTCAATCGTGGAAACAAGTGGTGTGCTAAAAACAATCGCAGTAAGCCTTATGAAAATATCTAATGATATCCGATGGTTAGGTTCTGGGCCTAGAGCAGGAATTGGGGAAATATCACTACCTGAAGTGCAACCGGGTAGTTCAATTATGCCAGGCAAAGTAAACCCCGTAATCCCTGAATCTGTTTGTATGGCAGCTGCTCAAGTAATTGGAAATGACACGACAATCTCAATCGGAGGACAATCTGGAAACTTCGAAATTAATGTTATGATGCCAATTTGCGCATTCAATCTTCTTCAATCAATTGAATTACTATCTACGTCTTCATTAAACTTATCCAATCAATGCATCTCTGGCTTAAAAGCCACTGATGCAGGGCCTAACATGGTCGAAAGAGGTCTAGCAATTGTTACTACTCTAGTCCCATATATTGGATATGACGAAGCAGCATCAATTGCAAAAGAAGCTCAAGAAACAGGTCAAACAATTAAAGAAGTTTCCCTAATTCGAACAAAAATACCATCAGACGAACTTGATAAAATTTTAGATGCTACTTCAATGACTGAACCTGGAAGTGGCGACGGAATATCAATTGGATAATTGATCCTCCCCAATCAACTCTAACTCATGCATATCATAGAAAACACTCAATTCACGAGGATTCCGAATTCTCAAGATTGGAATTTCGGATGGAACAAACTGCAGGAATTCCTTGTGCCCTTCAGTAATTTTTGACCGCTTGAGTAGATAGTACCACCATAACGAATCTCTGCTGAAAAATTGGCCCCAAGTTTCATAATTCCTACCGCAAATAGTATGTTTGTTAAAACAACGACGAATGGATCTGAAAAAGATCCGTCGAAAAACTACTTTCCAAGAAAGATCTAACCAAATTATCAACTCCGAATCTTTTAGAATCAAGTTCCCTAATTTTTCAGTATAATTGCCTTCTATTACCCATTTATCTTTAGCATTTTTGATTCCATCAATGGTAAACTCTCGAAATTCATCAACTGTTTTCTCTTTCCAATTCGGAAGAAATTTACAAGCATCTAATTCAATATGTACATTACCTTGCTTCTTCTGAATAGATCTAGCTAATGAAGACTTGCCACCACCACCACAAATAAAAATCCTGTTTTTTATTGGGACGGATAATACCACGAATTTGAGATTAGAATTCAATTCTGAAAATGTCAATTTTCCACCAACACTAGTATCACACTTCACATTCGTATGATTTAGATTCAGAGATCTGTTAAGGTTCCTCTGGCAAAATTCACTTCGTCTTCCCTAGTTTTCACGATTCCATCAATTACAAGATTTTCTAGATTTTTGAGAACCTTCCCTATGTACGGACCTTCAGGAAATCCTAATTTGATCAGGTCATCACCATTTAATTCTGGGGCAAGAAATCTTAATTTGTCTAAAAATAAGCGTATATTAGATCGCACCAAATCAGAATCGGAAATCAAATACATCGCTTCAAGAGACGCAACGTCTAAATTTGATAACAAGTCAAAAATCTTACTATTTAGCAGGTCTTCTGCTGACATAACTTTTACGAGCTTCTTCAGAGACTGGGTATCGTTAATTACCCTGATCCATCTCCCAGTCATTTTCAAACGTCTTATCAACTTTTTAGAGTCGAGTTCTGCCAATGATGATACTAAAATAGAAAGCATTACAAAATGAGAATTTTCGCCATCGAATTTTGTTATAAGTTTAAGTTGATCTAGATCTACGTTCTCCAATTCTAATGATGAATGAATTGAACGTAGAATCCCTAGTGAATGAGCTTCATCCAAAATTTTGTGGGGATCCGATTCTCTTAGGATATGTTTAAATGTAATAAAAATCCTCCACCCTGCCATACGCCTCAGATACCTTAAATTTTTTGGAATGAGATCTTTAGTGTTTTCATCTATGGGAAATCCTAACCGCTGTGAGTAAAGAACAACTCGAAGCATTCTAGTAGGGTCATCGCGAAAACTACGCTTATACAAAATTCGTACTTTCCTCTGATACAAATCATCTTCACCATTCATCGGATCGATTAAATCCCCCCAAGTATTTCGATTTATACTAATAGCCATAGCATTTATCGATATATCTCTCCTCACTAAGTCTTGATCTATGCTTTTAACCAAATTTACTTGAGGCAAAGATCCTGGATATGGATAATAATCTCTTCTCGCAGAGGCGACATCAATACTAAAGTCAGAAAATGAAATCTTTGCTGTTAGAAATTGCGAACGAGCAGTGATTTCTCCACCCAGTTTAATAGCCAATTGATCAGCAAAATCTTCTGAATCCCCCACAACTACTAAATCTATATCATTAACTGATTTTCCTAGCAATACATCTCTGACTGCACCACCAACTAGGTACACTTTAGAATTCATGGAATCAGCAAGATCGCCCGCCAATATCAATTGTTGATGATAACTTGCATCAAAATTCTTTTTGAGTATTTTTGTCAAATTACTCATATGCATTAACCTTAAGTTGACACGATCAGTAATTTCTAATTGTCAAACTTTTACTTAGGGATCCGTTCAACAAAATTCTTAGCTCCTTCTGAAAGCCAAGAGTTCCAAGAAACCATTATTAATTTTGCGCCCCAATCAATGTATTCTTCCAAATTCGAATCGGTCACAAGCGCACCAGCACATCTACCACGTTCGTTAATCTTTCTAATTGCATTCGAAATTGTGGCCCTTACTTCCTCATGATTATTCTTCCCAAAGTATCCCATAGATTGTGCCAAATCACTTGGTGCGACAAAAAACACATCAATATCATCAATTAGCAAGATTTCATCCAAATTGTTGATTGCCACAATATCTTCAATTAGCGCTACTGAAAGAACTTGTGAATTGGCCTCTTCCAAGTAATTTTCAACTCCCCATGATTGTCTACCACTAAACATCCCTCTAGCACCGACAGGAGAAAACCTTGTCGCTCTTACCAAATCCTTCGCGTCTTGAGCAGTATCTATATGAGGGACAACGATCCCCTGAGCTCCCAAATCAAGTGTCCGATATATCAAACTGTAATTATTCTCACGTACCCTGACCACACTAGACATCCCCCACAAATCACAGGCTCGAGTGAGATTCGGTATATCAGAAAAATCTGTAGGGCCATGCTCAGCTTCAATCCACGCCCCATCAAAGCCAAACTGTCCCAAAAAATCAATTATGTCGGGCGAGTTAAATCCACTTACGACAGTGGCAATTTCACCTGCTGTCAATTTTTGTTTGATTATGTTCTCACGGATTTCCATTGTTTTCTCCTAAGCATAAAAGCATTGTACATTTTCTACCTAACAATAGCATTTTATTAATACAATAAAAATAAATCAGACTTTCAAAAAACCCTGCCACTGAAAAAGGTGGTTAGCCAAAGGGATTGATTTTCAAAATATGCGGAACACAAATGAGTTTCCAATAACATTCATTTGAAATATACTTGAACTACTAAACCCTAGGAGATGCAGATGAATCCTGATTCAATTCGTTTGACTGAGCTTGCAAGCTGTGCAGGCTGAGCCTCAAAATTTAGTCCTGATGACCTGGCTCAGGTACTGAGTCAGCTACCAATCATGTCTCATCCCGACCTGCTAATTGGATCTGACACAAAGGATGATGCAGCTGTATTCAAAATTACTGATGATATTGCATTGATATTTACTGTAGATTTTTTCCCTCCAATAGTCGATGATCCATACACCTTCGGACAAATTGCAGCATCTAACGCTTTGAGTGACATATATGCAATGGGCGGAAAACCTATGATGGCTCTTAACATTGTTGGATTTCCAATCGATTTACCAAAAGAAATCCTAACTAGTATCCTAAAAGGTGGAGCCGACAAAATCCAAGAGGCCGGAGCCATAATTTCTGGCGGCCATACGGTCGATGACTCAGAACCAAAATATGGTTTGGCAGTCTTAGGCACTGTGAAACCTGGAGCAGAAATATCCAATGCAAATGCAAAGGCCGGTGATTTTTTAATTTTAACCAAATCTTTAGGCACTGGAATCATCACTACCGCTGCGAAACAAACAGCTCTAGATGATATAGAGATACTAAACTTTGCGACAACACAAATGAAATCCCTAAATCAAAATGCATCGATTTCAATGGTTAATGCTGGGGCAAATGCTTGCACTGATATTACAGGATTCGGTCTCCTAGGCCACTTAAAATCCATGATGGAAGCAAGTAACACTACAGCAACAATAGAACTCAGCAAAATACCCGTAATGCCAGGTGTATGGAATCTAATTAAAAATAAAATTATTCCAGGTGGCACAATTCGGAATCTAGATTCCCTCTCATCTAGCGTCCATTGGGACAAACAAATCAACGAAGATCAAAAATTATTGCTCAGTGATGCTCAAACCTCAGGTGGGCTTTTGATATCAATTTCCGAAAAAAATTTGCCCCTGCTTTTGAAAGAAATGAACGAAAGAGCCTGCCCCGATCCTACTTTGATTGGTAGAGTTTCAAATAGAAAAAATAACACTTCCCCATTAATTGAAGTTAATGTTTAGTAACTCTAGAGAGTTGTTTAATGCTTGAAAGTAATATCAAAAAAGACATTATTTCACTATTGCAATCCTCTTTTTCTGAAGCACAAAAAAAGAAATCTTTACCCGCTTATGCCATTCAATCAAGCGATATTGAAAGTACAATTGAGCGTACCAAAAACCCCGAACATGGAGATATTTCGTCCACATTACCTTTACGGCTAGCAAAATCATTAAAAATGTCCCCAATGGCAATTGCCCAAGCAATAATTGATGAAATCCATCCTCTTGAAAATTCAATCAGTGAAATTGTTCCGGCAGCACCTGGCTTTATTAATTTCCACATCTCAAATGAGTGGTATACAAACCAGGTGAATGAAATCATAAAGTCGGGTAACAATTTTGGGAATCTACCAAATGGCCTAGGAAAATCTATTCAATTGGAATTTGGAAGTAACAATCCCACAGGCCCGCTTCATGTTGGACATGGTAGAGGAGTAGTGTTCGGTAGTACTTTAGCAAACATATTAGAAGCTGCAGGATATCAGGTACACCGAGAATATTATATAAACGACTATGGCAATCAAATAGAGATGTTTGGACGAAGCATTCTAGCAAACTATCTCACAATTAATGGGCAGCCTACAGAAGTACCAGATGGAGGATACAAGGGAGAATACGTTGGAGAAATTGCAACAAAATTGATAGACATTCATGGTAACTCGATTTTATCCCTTGACGAGAAAGCTTCATTAGATATTTGCATAGATTTCGGTCTTAATGAAATGCTCTCTGAAATCAAAGATGACTTAGAAAAACTAAACATCCAATACGATGAATGGTTTAGTGAACGTAGTCTATTTGCATCTGGTCAATACAAGAAAACTTTGGAAATTTTAGAAAATCAAAATCATACAAATTCCAAAGATGGGGCGTTGTGGTTTTCGTCAACCAAATTGGGTGAAGAAAAAGACAATGTTCTAATACGTAAAAATGGCTCCCCAACTTACTTTGCTTCTGATATTGCGTACCATTATGATAAATTCTCCAATAGAAACTTCGATCAAGTGATAGATGTTTGGGGGGCTGACCACCAAGGTCATATTTCCAGGATGAAAGCTGCAATGGGCGCATTGGGCCTTGACCCAGAGAAATTAACAATCTTGATTACTCAAATCGTTACTTTCAAGGTGGGTAATGAATCAGTACGACTTTCAAAAAGATCGGGGAATATTTCCCTATTAAGTGAACTCATAAACGATGTTGGACCGGATGCATGTCGTTACTTTTTCTTGTCCCACTCATCAAGAAGCCAAATGGAATTCGACCTTGAATTAGCGAAACAACAATCTAATGAGAACCCTGTTTATTACATACAATATGCATTTGCGAGAGCCCACAATATTATAGAAAAAGCTAAAGAAATAAATCTTACTTTTGCGAATGCAGACGTCTCTTATTTGGACACTGAATCCGAACTAAAGTTAATTAAATCAATGCTCAAATTACCCGAAATCATTGATATCGCATCCGATTCATTAGAACCACATCACTTACCATATTATTCCATTGAATTAGCCACTGCATTTCATGGATTCTATGACAGGTGTAGAGTGATTTCAGAGAACGACAGCCAAATCGATTTAACAATGGCTCGTCTAAAACTCGTTAGTGCTTCAATGCTTGTACTATCACGTTGTCTAGATTTGATGGGTATGAGATCTCCAACTTCAATGTAGAATCAAATCCGGTCTGATTCTAAATTTCCTTCGGATTTATACAATTCTCCACGTTTTTTGTACAATTCTGCAATATTTTTAATTAACTCAACATGTCTGTTTTGAACCTTACCAATTCTCTTACCCGGGACCCCTACCACCATACTCCGAGACTCAAATTGTTGATTCTCTAAAACAACTGTACCAGATGCTAAAAGGCTATCATCTCCAATAATCACTCCATCATTTACCGTTGCCCCATTTCCAATCAAAGAACGATCTCCTACTTCCTTTGCATGGCACAAAACTCTGTGCCCAATAACCACATTTTCACCAATTATTACATTATCATCCCCATGCAAGACAGAATTGTCTTGGATACATGTGTTTTTTCCAATTTTAATATATCCAGAATCAGCGCGGATAACTGTTCCAGGCCAAATACTTGCACCTTCATCTATTTGAACATCTCCTACGATATAAGCGGCTTCACTTACAAATGCTTTGGGATGAATTTGAGGCGTTTTCTTGTTCAGACTTCGTATCAATTGATCCTCCTAAATGATTATCTTTTAAGGATAATACATATCTTTCGCAATTACACTTGCTTCGTGGACTCCCTACAAAACTGTCACTATTTTTGTGTCCTATCATATGTTTAAATGTAGGAATTAAATCGAAATGGTGGAGCAGTTGAAAACGATTCACAACCATTACATTAAATATTTCTTAGCAACAGCATTTTTTCTCTTACTTTTGGTCGCATGCGATACTGAAACCAATGACGCTGTTAAGTCAACAAATACTATAGAACCTATGGAGTCGGATGTAACTGACCCATTGCCTACCGCCCCCGCTGATGAAAACAATGAACTCAATCCGATTGTAACACCCACGACTCCCCCTGCAGCTTTGTTTTATTATTCACGTGCTTTCAGACTTTTAGAAATGGAACTTTGGGACGAATCTATTGTGGCTTTCGGACCAGTAATCGGGATGCTTCCCAACATGCCACATGGGTTCCATGGGCGCGGAAAAGCATACATGAATAAAGATGTTTTCGAATATGCTCTAAATGATTTTGAAAGCGCAATAAAAATTGACCCGACATTTGGTCCAGTCTATGTTGACAGAGCAAGGCTATACCTCAAGCAGAACCGAGCTGGTCTGGCAACGCAAGATTTGCAAAAAGCTCTAGAATTATTACATCCCATTAGGCATAAAGATGAACTAAATTCAGTAGAACAGCTAATGAATGAAATCAAATCAACCCAATAAATCTCAAAGTTTCTAGAAAGAAAATTATCCAAAAACTATATATAATCAATGTATCTAATAAAAGTACTAAAGGTGAAATATGATCTTATCCGATAAAGATTTGATGGATAGCTTAGAATCCCAATATATCAAAGTCGATCCCATGCCTGATTTGAATTCTCAGCTAGGACCAGCCTCTTTAGATTTCAGACTGGGGCATGATTTGAGAGTTTTTGACTATGGCCGTAGAGGGTATATAGACACACGTGAAGAAGTGCCTGATGATTTATTTAGAACAATTACTATCCAAGACAATGAACCTTTCGTTATCCAACCTGGCGAATTGGTGTTAGCTAACACTTTCGAATCTTTAGAAATCCCCCCTGATCTTTTAGCAAGACTAGATGGCCGCAGTAGTTTAGGAAGATTAGGAATCATTGTCCACGGCACAGCAGGATTATTTCATCCTGGATGGCGTGGCAAACCCACCCTAGAATTGGCAAATTTAGGTAGGATGGCTGTTGCTCTATACCCAATGATGAAAATATGTACATTCACATTTCACAAACTCACAGGTTCAAGTGCACGCCCATACGGTGAGACCCTGAATCCAAAGTACATGGACCAAAAAACCCCAGCACCAAGTAAATTATGGTCCGAATTTTCACAGCAAAATCTCTAACAATCTGATAATAATTTACAGATTTCACAACTTGAAAAAATATTGCTTATTTCAGTCTGGCTCTTTTTGCATCTAATCTTTTTTCAGCGTCAAGCCTTGGAAGAGCATATTCATTTAAATCCACAAATGAAATCCCCGATGCTAAAACTGGATGCACCTTCTTAACTTCGTGATAAATCGATTGGGCTATTTTTCGATAGTCTGGGTGTCCTTGCGGCCCAGATCTCAATTCAACCAAATGGAAAATTTCTCTCAAATTCATTTTCATATACCACCGAACTTTGAATTGCCTTGGAAGAGCATACTGAGACTCTAATAACAGCCCACTATCAGCAATTTTCTTAGCCACTCCTGCTGCCTCATCCATACGACTATTCCACTCATCTTCTAGCCCCATATCCTCAACTTCGACTGGGACATCATAACCAAGATCGGATGTTAAAATTTGAGCCTCCTGGGTTAGTTGTCTGTGCCTATGAAAATCTCTATATACCCCGTAACTACTTAAAAATTCAAACGTATAAAAAACATTTTCAAAAGGTCGCCCCGGTCGATCTCTCCTAGATGATCGATTGCTAACATATTCTTTAATTACATTATCAATATACTCAGAAGATTCAGATTCAATTAATCTCTCTATTTCAACCATGCTAGCTTGGGCATGAGGGTATAAAATAGCGGCTGCGACGACTTTTTCAGCATTCTCATCAAAGTCCAGCAACCGCACGGAATTATCCGTAGACAATTCCCGTGATGATAGCAATTTAGAATTTTGTACAGGATTCCTCCGATGCACCAAATATTCATTCCTTTGTGACCTTTTCACAAAACTAGGAATCACTTTGCGCAACTCATTATGCATTTCATTACCTATGGTTTGAGTCTCAGAAAGCTGAGTCGAATACAAAGAACTAATCAAATACTCATAAGCACGTCCATTCCCGAACAAGCCAACATTCGTTAATCGGGATGCAGGTAAAATATTTTTTACGATATCACATCCTTTTGCCCGAACTGCGCTTGCATAAGCACGATCAGAACTCTCAGAATCTTTGGGGGAAACTTCGCGAACATAATCCATAGCCTCATAGATCCAAGATTTATAAGATTGAAATAAGTTCCGCATTGAATCAATATAATCCTGAGAATACTTTGAAGCCATAATTGATGGATCTTTGTAATATAAATAATCACCATCAACTTTTTCATCAAACATTACATATCTTGCAGATTTTTCTAGCGGAGAAATTCCAATTCTAGGATTAGTTAAATAATCAGCTGCCAGACTTGAAACGTTTTCACAAGCTATGTGTACCCCTGCTAATTCCGCTACAGAATCATCTCCATAACCAACCAATACTCGATCATAAAAACGTTCAGCTTTTTCAATTGCCAATAACGGATCCGACTGATTTTGATTTGGAGATCCTACAATTTCTTCAAATTCCATTTCTGGTGCATTAATAAACTCATCCAAAAGAACTCTTCTAAGAGTTTTTTCTGTACGACTGTATCTGGAAAATAATGTCCCCTTCACCACCTCAGGCAAATTAATTAAACAGAAAATATCTTTATCTAAATTGGTAAAATAACGTCCAATAAGCGCACTCTCTTGAGAATCAAATTTCTCTGGCATTAAATTCCTCGCTATGAATATTTATAAACTCAAATCGATTCTAGTATTCCAACTATATTACATGCTGTACCCTATTGTAAGTGGTAAGCAAGAAAGACATTCTGGAATAAAATCTTGAATTCTAGAGACTAAGATCCCCATCTTATTCGTTTGTTTAATGATGGCAAAAATGCTGGTGGAATCTCCAACACTTTCAATAGTGTCCATGCTCCATTTGACAGATTTAATAACTCCAAAGAAATTTGGTCTGAAGAAATGATCGCGGAAATATTATCTCCATCAACAGACCATTGCAGCGATTCAATTTTTTTGTCAATTTCATAAACACCTTCAGGTTGGTTCAAAAACCCAAGTCGTTCAGACAAAATATCAAACACAAAAACTTTGCTTATAAACTCACCCTCACTAGATGCACTAGAAATACTTAACGCTAACAATGACCCATCATTAGATTGATCAATTATCCCAGAAATTTTTTGATTCTGAGAAACGCCTAACAATGTTTTTAAATCGTTTTCGGTTGCAATTAACTCTGGAGAGGAATCATTTCCTATGGACAAAAAATACATTCCCGTAACTGAAGAATTTGAGGCCCTATTATAAGGTTCTTCAAATTGAAGATAATAAATCCCTTGGCTGTCAGAAGACCAATCCGGAATGACTCCTTCTTTCAAAATATATTTATACTTGTCATTAAATACATCTAATACCATGACATAATCCCATGAGATTAATAGTTTTTCTCCATCTGGTGACCAGCGAAACTGCGTAGGCTTAGAAAATTTCGTCGGTCCATCTTCAGTGCCCTCAGATTGCCAAAATTCATAATAATCATAACGTTCCAATGTTTTGTTTTCGACATCGATTATGACTAGTTCTGCAATGTTCGATCCAACCGCACACCAATTAAAAACCATTACCGCAAGATATTGACTGTTTGGAGACCACGACAACCACTCGAAAATAGGATAATGAACAAAGCTGTTAATCCCAAGAAAAATCTCTCCTTTATCATTTGCAATAGCAAGCGCAAATTGATCCTCAGAAACATAAGCCAGATTCTTACCATCAGGTGACCAGGTTGCATCCATTGCGCCAATCAAGGAACCAAAATCCTCTCCTGCGGAATTCACAGCACTAGATGTGAATTTCCATTGGTGATCCATCCTGACCAAATCAGTAAAAATCATTGGACGAGTTGCACTATCTTCAGTGAAAGGAATCTCTTTAAAGGGTGTTGTGTGAAGCGTCACCGAATCTTCAGTTTGTCGCTTCCCAGAAATATGAATTGAGGGAAGTTTAATCGGTTCTCCATTAACAGGAATCTTGAATACATTTGATGGATGCAATTTCTTTTCAACATCCATTGCAGATTCAGTAGATAAAGATTTGACCTGACCATTTAATTCATTGATTGATACTTTTGCGAGATCAGAATTCATATCATTTGACGAAAAACCTTCATCAACTGATATGGGAGTTGGATAGACATGAAGCTTAATAGAATAATTATCTTCTATAGACATTGGATTAGGCTTAGGGGTAGGCCTGACCAAAGCTTCATCATTGCTCACACATCCAACCAATAGCCCAACAATCAGAACCAAAGTTAATTGAATAAAAATCCGAAAAGAAAAAATTATCATCTAATGCTTTATTCCTCAATTGAGAAAAACTGAAATCTAAACTTGAATTTCTCTAGACTCTGTAGTCACTCTACCACCTTGCCACTGTCCACGGTAGGTATTCGATGATCCCTCAACTCTATAAAATTGAGCATGAACAATCCTGGCTCCGATTTCTATACGAACAATACTTGGTCCTTCATTTTTTGCTGCAAATGTTAATTCTCCAGAATATCCCGGAGCAACATTGCCGGACCTAATATAAATTCCAGAACGAAATGTAGTAGTGCGAGGCTTAATATTTACAGTAATATCTTCAGGAATATTGACCGTTTCGATAGTCTTAAATAAATAAAAATCGCCTGGGTGAATTTGCACTTCGGTGATGTCCTTACATTTTTCACCACCTGCAATTGTGACTGATGATGGAGTTTCTCTCTCAGAAATTCCAAGGTATCCTTCACCTTGGATTTTAAACACTTCTCCCAAACGCAGATCAAACCCAGCACCTTCAGGATTGTTGATCTCTCTTTCCGACAAACCTTCTACCAAACGATAATTTTTTACCATTTCAAGTAATTTTTCAGAACCTAAAATCATTTTTCCTCACTCCAAATTTATTTTAATAAATCTCGGGATCCAAGTGCATTTCTGGCGCATCAATCTCATGATCTTCAAGAATTCTCCATAATTTTTGATACACCTGGATTCTCCATCTACCAGTATCAACCACAAATACTCTACCTTCAGAATCGACTTTCACGGATGTTGGAGCAGCAAATCTTTTTTCACGATCAAAATTAACCACATTGTCTCGTAATCTAAGTGCGTCTGGATTTGCTAACAACTTCTGAACACCTTTTTCTGTAACAGTGCCATCACCAATTAAAGATTCTAGGAACATCCCCCTATGATTAAAAATTAATACTCTGTTATTACCTCTATCAACAACATAAATATCTCCGTGTTGATCAACCGCAACTGAGCTGGGTCTATTTAACTGCCCTACCCCATTTCCAGGACTACCAATTATCTGAAGTAATTCACCATCAGGAGAAAACCTTTTCACTAAATCGTTCCTCCAGTCCGCAATTAGTAGAGAATTATCAATCGGGTCGCTAGTAATCCCCCATGGATGATTCAGTTGATTTGAATCAGTTCCAAAATCACCCCATCCATTAAGAAATTGCCCATCACAAGTAAATTTTTGGATTTTGTGATTATTACAATTGACTATCCATAAATTATTCTCCGAATCCAATGTAATCCCCGAAGGACCATTTAATTGACCTGGATTGGATCCAAATTCACCCCACCAACCAACCGTATCTCCTGATGTAGTAAGCATTAAAACCACATTTGCATGCTCGTCAGTAGAATACAAAATTCCTTCGTTATCTATAGTACACATTACAGGAGATGGAAACTTTTCCTTCCCCTGGATTTCAGGTTTCCCATCAATTTTTGGGAAAATAAATTCTCCATATTCATCGTCAATAGTAACTGGAACGTAACGATTCCTGGGAACATTTTGAAATTGTTCCCACCTATTCAAGACATAAAACCACCCATCATCCCCAAAAGAAACGTCCAAAGGCCCATAAAACCCTCCTACGGGAACCCTTTGTCCTAAACAAAATTCATATTTGTGACCCCTTCTAAGTAAAGTCGGATATCGTGAATCATTAGAGATTTGATTGTCTGCCAAAGTGCTCATATTGAGCTCCTAAATATAAAGTTAGTCACAAACCTATCGGATAAAAACATCATCAAATTGATCAAAACTACTATCTAAAATCGGATTAGAATTTATTCCAATCCATTGCTCCAAAACAGTCGCGTAGACGGACCTAAAATCATGAGTGAAGTGCATATCTCCATCAAGTTGATCTTGAGGAGCTAAAGAAGGGTAATTATCGAAAAATCCACCATTCACTCGATCTCCAATTAAAAAAGTGCCCCCACCTGACCCATGATCTGTACCATTTCCATTATCTCTCACCCTACGACCGAATTCGGAAAAAATCATTACAACAACCTCATTTGAAGCATCATGCTCTCTAAGATCATCTATGAAATCCCCCACTGCTCTCGATACAGACGAAAGCAGTTTTGTTTGCGTTTGGATCTGTGCTCCATGGACATCAAATCCACCTAATTGAGCATAAAACACTCTTGTACCTATACCAGAGAGATGAACTTGCGCAATACCTTTGAGACTTTGTGAAAGAGCATCGTCTGCATATTCGATACTAGATTCATAAGAAGGGGGAGCAGTTTTGAGCATGTCTGCGCCATTCAAAGCATCAATGCCTGTTTGCCCTAGATGATCCCATACAACGTTGGCTTCTTCGAATTCTTCGGGGGCGTACATTCTTGTAAAGGCCTTGACTGCCTGACGTTGTTTCTTTCCTGCAAGATCAGTCAATAACCCATATCCTTCCAACTCTGTAACAGAAATTGCAGGTGTGCCTGATAGAAACATTGCTCTTGGAAGTCCAGAACCAAAGCTAACCCCTGTGACAACATTCTCCTTATGCGGATCAAGCTCTCTAATAGTTTTACCTAACCACCCATCAGAAGTTAAAGTCTCTGGGTTGGCAGTATGCCAAATATCCATCGATCTAAAATGGGATCTATTGGGTGATGGATATCCTGAACCAGGAAAAATCGCTACATTACCCTCATCCCAAAGTCGCTTAATTGATCCCATGGCAGGGTGAAAAGCAAATCCTTCATCAATATGCAATGCATCTTCTTCAGATATCCCAACAGTTTTACGAAACTCAAAATAATGGGGATCTCTGAAGGGAATAACAGTACTCATAAAATCATTGCCACCTGAAAGTTGGATGACAACAAATACAGGAGGTTTAGAAGTCTCTAATGCTTCATTTAATTTTTCCACCATATTATCTCCTCATCAGTATTCCAAGTTGAAAATTGACAACGTCATGCAAATTGATATTCTCTGGAAGATACAATCAGTCTAAGCATCTCAGAAACAATTTCTGAGAATAGATGCGATTCAGTATTAATTACATCTGGGATATCTAATTCATCAAATAACACATCAATGGAATGTGGCTTTAAAAAAATTGATCCCATTTCATAAAGACATTCATCCAATAACTCGTCGGGAGACATAATAGATTTTTTGGAAGAAATTCTATTAATAATTAATGATGTGCCAGGAGCAGTAGTATCAGAAACCATCTTAGCTGAAAAATTCACCCTCTCTATTAAGAACGACGAATCAATCCATTCTCGCCCAGTATGCCAGCCCTCTACTGTAGGAGGATTTAACAAGTCTTGCCCCATATTCTTTGTGGCATCGGCCATCTTAGCAAGTCCAAATTCATATGGAGTCTGGTGTCTGCCTGAAAGTATGGCAGTTCCAACAACAATCTCAGGAGGGCTTTTAACCTTTTTAAAGATCGCATCCTTAAAAAAATCAGCATTGAAAACAAACCTCAAGACTTCAGAAATATTATAATCTGATTCAATAAAAACCTCAGAAATCAGAGCGATATCTTCTTCAACCGGGTAATCAGACACAAAAAATGAATAAATTTCAGCAGCCACAAATTTTGCTGTAGCAGGTTGCCTGACAATGATATCAATAATATCTTCACCATTAAATTGACCTGTTTCACCCAAAAAAGTTTTCGTACCAGAGTCATGATCTTCAGATCTAAATATAAACTGGCTATCATGAAATCCATTAGGATACCTAGGAATAGTTTGGGACTTCGTCCACCCCGTAAACGCTCTTGCGCACTGTTTAACATCCTCTTCTGTATAGTTACCAATCCCCATACTGAATAACTCAAGCAACTCTCTTCCAAAATTTTCATTCGGCGCATCAGCATGATTCATTTGGTTATCCAACCAAAAGATCATTGCAGGATCTTTTGCCAAGGCAACAAGTAAATCTCGGAAATTACCAAGTCCTTTGTCTCTGAGCATTTCATAATGCGTCCTGATCATTGGATTATTTGTTACTTTCGAGGTTCCCGTAGCAAAAACTCCATGCCACATCAATGCGACTTTTTCTTCAAGAGGTCTTGGAGAATTTATCATGCGGTATATCCACCTTGCTTTAGTCCAATAATTCACTTCCTCATCAGCGTGTTGCAAATTATGTCTTTCTAAAAGATCTTCTTCTAGACGTGGATAGTTTCCAATATCAATCAAATCTTCAACTATCGTCTTATATGATTTCGACAATCGACCCTCTAGTTTGGAAGCAGGTTCCCCAAATGCTGCCCTCCTAAGTAAATGCGCAACCAATTCAATGCTTGTACTTTGCTCTAATACTGTCATCTTTTCCCCCTGCCGAAATACTGGGCAACTGTTAGAACTATAGACCAGAATATATCACATTATAAATAAATCCGAAACATATGATAAAATATGGTTTAATGGCTATAACATCAGTTAATAACAAAAAATAATTGGCAGCTAAATGAAAAGTTTTTTTACAATTTTCGACAAGCTATTTGAGGAAATTACTGGTCCAATCAAAAGCATGTTTAATGTTTGGATCAAAGATGCAACTATTAGTGGAATCCTACTAGTAATTTGTGCGATTATAGCATTTGTTTGGAGCAATATCGGCCATATTTCCTACGAACAGTTTTGGGAATATCATTTTGAAATTGGTATAGCAGGTTTTTCGTTAAATGAACCCATCCATTTTTGGATTAATGATTTCCTTATGGCTATCTTCTTTTTCTTAATTGGCCTTGAAATCAAACGAAATATTTTAGAAGGAGAATTAAAAGATTGGCGTAAAGCCTCTTTACCTGTTTATGCTGCATTAGGTGGAATGATTGTTCCAGCGATACTTTTCTACATGCTAAACAAAGATAGTAACGCCGCAAATGGTTGGGGAATTCCAATGGCTACTGACATCGCATTCAGCATAGCAGTACTAGCACTACTTCGTACAAGAGCCCCAATAAGTTTAAAATTATTCCTTTCTGTATTTGCCATAGTTGATGATATTGGAGCAGTGATAGTAATAGCTATTTTCTACACTGATACTATTAACTTGGTACAAATCATTGTTTCTGGCCTTTTGTTAATCACAATGCTAACTGCCTCAATTAAACTTCATGTCAAGTCAGCCTGGTTTTTCGGAACTATGGCTGCATTAGTTTGGCTATCAGTTTTAACTTCTGGAATACATACAAGTATCGCCGGTGTTTTAATTGCTATGACTATTCCATTAAATATGAGAGTGGACAAATCAACATTTACAACCAATGTACAAAACATTTTAGATTCATTTAAAAAAGATTCTTTAAGCGACAACACTTCTGACTCTGACATTCTTTCAGAAGAACAAAATGAACATCTGAAAAGACTTAAAACCGCCGCGAGCAATATCACTTCGCCTCTAATTCAACTCGAGCACAATTTACTGCCAATTGTTTCATTTATTATAATTCCACTATTTGCCATCTCCAACGCCGGCGTGTACTTAGGGCATAATCTGTCAGAAAATATTTTTAACAATGTAAGCATTGGAATAATTCTAGGTCTAGTAGTAGGAAAACAAATAGGCATTTTCGGATGTGTATGGATTGCAGTACGACTTGGCCTGGCTTCTCTTCCACCTAATATAAGATGGATCCATATTTACGGTGTATCATGGCTGGGTGGAATCGGTTTTACAATGTCTTTATTCATCATCGGTTTAGCTTTAACAGATGAACAATCAATTGTCCAAGCCAAAATTGGCGTAGTGATTGCATCGATTATTGCAGGACTTGGGGGATACCTAATTCTACGACTAACGGCTATAAACAAAGAACCAATACTAGAATCAACTAAATCAATCGATAGACAAAATTCTTAACCAAAACTTTAAAATTTGCTGGAGATTAATTTGAATGTCGAAATTCGTGATAAGCAATTCCTAAATGTACTCAATCCAAAAGTAGATATTCAAAAACTCGCAAGCGGATTTAAATTCACAGAGGGCCCAGTATGGGATCATTCTGAAAACGCTTTGATTTTCAGTGATATGCCCGGAAATATCATGCGTAAGTGGACAGACAATAAAGGCATTGAAACCTTTCGGGAACCAAGCAACATGGCAAATGGAAACTTTTTTGATTCTAAAGGGCGGCTTATTACTTGTGAACATGCCACAAGCAGAGTGGTCAGAACTGAATTAAATGGTTCAATCACTATTTTAGCCTCCCATTATGATAAAAAAGAACTAAATAGCCCCAACGATTTAATTGTTAGAAAAGACGGACTTATATATTTTACTGATCCTTCATTTGGTCGTATGGAGTACTATGGAGTCCCAAGGGAACAAGAACTAGATTATTGCGGTCTTTACAATATTGACCCTGACAACAAAAAGATCACTCTTTTATCAGACAATTTCGTCCAACCGAACGGATTATGTTTTTCCCTTGATGAGAAAACGTTATTTGTTAATGATACTGTCAAGGAACACATTCGTGCATTTGATGTTTCAGATAATGGATTGCTATCAGAAGGGGAAATCTGGGCAACTGTCTCTGGCGAAGGACAAGGTGTTCCAGACGGTATGAAAATAGATTCTGCTGGGAATATATGTACTACAGGACCCGGAGGAATCCACTATTTCGATCCTGCTGGAAACTCAATCGGAGTAATCAAAATACCCGAACCGGTATCAAATTTTACTTGGGGCGATGAGGACATGCGCAGTATGTACATTACTGCGTCAACATCACTTTATAAAGTTCGTACAACTATCCCAGGAAATCAAATATGGAGCTAATAAAATGATTTCATTACATGTATATTTCACCCCCAAAATCGGTCAAGATAAAGCTCTAGAAAATGGAATTTCTGAAGAATGGATCACCGCCATGGCTATGCAAGAGGGGTTTTTAAAAGCAGTAACCCTCAAAAGATTCTCAGACTCTAGTATTAAAAAAGTTGGCGGAATAATACCGGAAAATCTTTTCGAAGTCATCTCATACTGGAACTCTGAAGAAGAAAGACTAGCGTGGGTAGCTAAGCCAATTCATGACCAAGTCTTCAATCCCTTAATCGCACTATCGGAAAAAGTGAATTTTACACTCCAAAATGTAAAGCACACATGGGGGTTTTAGGATATAGACAATACAATTTTCCCAAAATTCATGTTGCTTTCCATATGTCTATGAGCATCAGAAACCTTTTCCAGGGGAAATATTTTGTCTACTATTGGTCGAATCTTGCCTGATGAAATCAATGGTATCAAATTTTTAATAAACTGCTGGTTCAATGCCATTTTTTCAGGCATCGATCTTGCACGAAGAACTGTCCCAAATATTTTCAGTCGTTTTTGCATTAATTGGCCAAAATCTATTTCTAGACTTGAGCCTCCCATGGTACCTACTAAAACTAATCGCCCCATAGATGATAAAACTTGGATATTTTTGTTCCAATATGGCGCTCCAACTACATCCAAAACGACATCAACACCCTTACCATCAGTTTCTTCACTAATTACTTCAAAAAAATCTTCCTTGTTATAATTTATTGAAACATCCAATCCTAGATCTTTAGCATGTCCCAGCTTCACATCAGACCCACTCGTACCATATGTTCGTACGCCGAGGGACTTCGCAATCTGAACTGCGGCAGTGCCAACTCCACTACCAACCGCATGAATTAATAATGATTCACCCATCTCAAGCTTACATTGATTAACTATTGCATCGAAAGCGGTAATAAAAACTTCAGGAATTGAAGCTGCCTCTTCAAAGCTCAAGTTGTCTGGAATATGTGCAAGCATATTTTGATTAGTCGCAACTTTTTCAGCATATCCTCCTCCACCTAGCAATCCAAAAACTCGATCACCTGGAGAAAAACCCTGAACTAATGACCCAACATCTAAAATTATCCCAGCCATTTCTAACCCGGGAACATCAGATCTAATCCCAACAGGAGATGGATATCTTCCTTTTCGTTGAAGAGTATCAGCTCTATTTAAAGCAGAAGCCTTAACCTGAATCAGAACATCCTCATTGCCAAACTTTGGATCCTCTATTTCTTGAATTTCGAAAACTTCCGGACCACCTGGTTTCGTAATAACAGCTGCAAGCATTAAAACTCCTAAAATTATACCCACCCATCTAAAGAAAATTTTTGCACAGCTTTATCATCAAATTCCACACCGATTCCTGGATTTTGTGGAATTTTTAAGCCTGCATCCTTAATCTCTAGTGATGTCGAAAACAATCTACCAATATTTAAAACAGAATGATCAGTGAAATATTCAACCCAAGAAGCATTGGGCGTACTCGCAACTAAGTGAACATGAATATCAGCTAACCAGTGAGGTGCGACAGTGACATCACGTCCTGCAGCCATTGAAGCAATCTTCCTCCACTCAGTAATTCCTCCACACACACCCGCATCTGATTGTAAAATATCCGCGGCATCATTATTTAAAATCTGTTCAAAATCCCACCTTGTTTGATGAATTTCTCCAGTAGCTACTGGTATGTTCACTGATCGAGAAATTTTTGCATGACCTAAAATATCATCCGGCATCAACGGTTCTTCAATCCAATCGGGTGAATGAACCTCAAATTCCCTGCATGCTTGAATTGCAGAACTAGCATCGCTCCAAGCATTATTTGCATCCAAGAATAATGGAATTGAGTTCCCTACCGCCTCTCTAGCAAATCCTATTCTAATCACATCCTCTGAGGTTGAAACTCTACCAACTTTAATTTTTACCGCCCTAAGTCCCAAATCTAAATAACTTCGCATCTCGTTCCCTAGATCTTCTGGAGTCTTACCAGGTTGATAATATCCTCCACTTGCATATGCAGGAACGATATCTTCATGGAAAGCTCCCAACATCTTATACAGTGGAAGTCCTGCATCTTTTGAAATTAAATCCCATAAAGCAATATCAATTGCACTAATACCTCTCAACACTGAACCCCTACGTCCATGCAAAATGGATTCCTTATACATTTCATCCCAAATTGATTCAATCTGATGAGGATCACGCCCAATAACAACATCCGCTAGCAATTCCCTAATTGCTATGGTTGTAACAGCGCCAGCCTTATGACCAGTATATGAAAATCCTATACCTTCAACGCCTGAATCTGATCGAATTCGGACTAAAGTATAGTGTCGTTCCTGAACAGACCTGGTAGCAAAAGCAACACCAGAATCCAAAGGGACAACGCAAGTTGCAGATTCGACAGATGTGATTTTCAATATATTCTCCTAAAAATATTAAACAGAAAACGCTACTGACCCATCATTCCTAAATGGAACTGCATTATGCAATTCACGTGGTGAATAAGGGGTTTTGGAAATCTTTTCTTTGTCAATTTCTACGCCTAAGCCAATCCCTTCTGGAAGAAGCATGTAACCACCATCTCTATTAAGAGAAGAGTTAATAAAATCATGCTTTTCAGATTCATCAGCTAATGTAAATTCCTGCGTAATGAAATTGGGGATAGTAACATCAAGATGTACAGATGCTGCAGTCAAAATCGGACCTAGAAAATTATGCGTAACAACAGCCGAATGAAAAGATTCTGCGATTGCTGCAATCTTCTTTGTATGTGTTAACCCACCAGCCAATCCTACATCAGGTCTAACATATTGAGGACCTCCATGAGTTAAAAGTTCTCGGAATTCCCAAATAGAATGCATTCTTTCACCATTTGCCACTGGTATGCTAACTCTCTTGGCTATCTCTGCCTGAGAAATAATACTGTCAATTTGAATTGGGTCTTCATAGAACATCGGATTAAATTCCTTTAGATTTTCAGCCAAGTGAATCGCAACCATAGGAGTTAATTTCCGATGAATCTCCAAAATGATATCAACATCCTCTCCAGCCCCTTCCCTCAATGCACCAACATAATCCTTAGTTTGTTTTACAAGCTTATCTAATGAAAGATCAAAGTAATCGTCTGGGAGCGGATCGATTTTCAAGGCTGTAAACCCTTGCTCAACAGCCTTTTTGGCCGCTCCATAAATGCCTTCTTCTTTTGGTAATTGATTATCAAATCCACCTAACAATAAATGAAGCCTGACTTTGTCACGAACCTTCCCTCCAAGCAATTCCCAAACTGGACATTGAAAACTCTTTGCCTTAATATCCCACAGTGCTATATCGATTGCTGACAAAGCTCCTGATAGAACGGATCCCTTGAAAGGCGAAGATCGATAAAGTAATTGACTGATGTGTTCAGTATGAGTCGGATCTTGACTAAGCAAGAGAGGAATCATTTTTTGAACAATTGCACTTACTGCTTCTGGAAATCCCCAGCAAGCTGATTGACCCAAACCCGTAATTCCATTGTCGGTTGTTACTTCAACAAGGAATAAATCTCGAACTAAATATGTTTCAATTTTTTCTATTTTCATTTAAATCTCTATTGCCCTTGGAGTCCAATTTAATAAATGTTTAGCTTTTGTTAAATTGTGTTCTTTTTCATTAGGATCACCTGCAACAAATACTGATTCAAATCGTCCATGACCCTTAGAAACATAATCCATGCCAGCCAGGTAAGCATTGGCTAAATCTTCTTCATGTGTAATCCACAACCTTCGATCCATAGATCCTTCATCAATCTTTGAAATTTCTTCTTCCCATTTTTGGGCTGTTCTAGGCCCGGTGATCCTCAGAGCTAAAATATTCATATCAAACCACCTTGCAAAATATGAACATATGGACTCTCCAAACCCCTTTGTGAGTCCATATACTGAAGGAGTATCCAAAGGAATTTCCTCTTCGGCATTATAGTAATCCCTCTCTCTATAATGAACACTCATAGTACTAGTATGTACTCCTTTTAAAATGCCCATCTTTTGTGCATGGAATAAGAACTGATGTAATCCCCTTGTATTCAATTCATAATTCTCATTAATTTCTTTAATGGTTTGTGTCGTTACACTACCACCCTGTGGACTCTTCATAGTCACGTTAACGAAAATTTCCACATCCTTCAAAGCTTCTTTTATGTCATTTGGATTCAGCATAGATCCTTGAATAAAATCTACTTCTTGGTTCTCAGGAGGAGTCAAATCAAAAACTTTTACATTGTGATCTTTTAAAAGATAAGGAGTAATAAACGATCCAACCATCCCAGAGCCACCTGTTAATAGAACATTCATAATTCTCTCCGCGGTTATTTTCCTAAGATTCGATGGAGCGGGAGACGGGGTTCGAACCCGCGACATTCTGCTTGGGAAGCAGATACTCTACCACTGAGTTACTCCCGCAATCAGTTTCAATTACCCCCGAAAAGGAATTTGAAAACAACCTTCCTAGCCGGGCGATTCTAACAGGAAGAGACTTAGCTCTCAACTCTTGAAAGAATAAACTAATTCCTTACTTGACCATAAAGTAGAGCAATTGTAATGTTAGTTTATGAAAACTGATCTAACATCGTTATGCAAAGTTATAAGACAAAATGAACGTGAAGTGGAAATCTCTTCAGGTGCAATGTCTAGGATTGCTGGCGTATCAGAATCTCTTACTGGTGCATCCGGAATACATCTAGCAATCTCTACAATTCAACCGAATTCATCTGCAAGTCCTCACTATCACAAAAATTGTGAAACCGCTATCTACGTCTCGAGTGGAAGTGGTAAATTCTTAACAGGTCCAAATCTGGAAATTTCTATGGATATTGGTCCAGGTGATTGCATTTATGTTCCTGCCAACTCAGTCCATCAACCAATAAATGACAGCAATTCAGAAGTAATGGAACTAGTTGTAGCTCGAAACACTCCAGTTGAAATTGTAGTAGAATATAACCCTGCAGAAAGTGAACTTTCGTGAAAATTTCGTTTCTTGGGCCACTAGCTCAGTCGGTTAGAGCGCAGTCCTGATAAGACTGAGGTCCCTGGTTCGATTCCAGGGTGGCCCACCAAAATTTCACCAACTTCTGATCTGCTTAAGCTCCAAAATAATTAGTAGAATCGCTAAGCGCAATATACTGATCACTAAGGGGGCCTGCAAATGGAGGATTTTCAAATCTGCAATTGGATTCACACAATCGGGGATCATTATTTTCTATTAAGATTTCATCCAATTTAAAAGCAAGATTTTCCCTAATAGAATTGAATGCAGGATCTTCCGCCAAGTTATTCATATGATCAGGGTCATTCTGCACATCATAAAGTTCTTCAAAAGATCTTTTCCCAAAAGCAAGTTCGAAAGAATGAGTTACTTTTTGATCACCGCGATTATGAATCATCCAGGCCTTAGTTGGACTAGCATCCAAATCCCCATAGGCACATCGTGTATCAGTAGAAATTTCTTCCCACACAGGGGCAGGGGCAGTAATATCATCTAGTCCTTTAGGATCACCCATAGGCCAGCGATCTGGTTTGAAATTACGTATATACAAAAAATCCTTGTTCCTTATTGCCCTCATAGGATAAGGCAATCCCCCAGATCGAGCATTTTCTACATGTCTCTCTCTACCAGTAACAACCCAATTTCGATCAGGATCTACTTGGCCAACATCTTGATTACTAATTAATACATTAAATAAACTATTCGCACTCATAGATGTCGGAGGTTGCACATCGGCAACTTCCAAAAACGTCGGAGCTAAATCCATAAGATTTACAAGGTCATCTACAACTCTTCCAGGACGAATTTTTTCAGGCCATCTCACTGCTAGTGCCACTTCGGTACCAATATCATAAAGATTGCATTTAGCCCTAGGAATACCAGGGATCCCATGATCTCCACTGATTACAATTAACGTATTGTCTAATTCTTCAATTTCTTCTAAAGTTTTAATAATCTCTCCTAGACCAGCGTCAAAGGCGAGACATTCTCCTAAATAATCAGCTACGTCCTCTCGAATTTCGTGCACATCTGGCAAAAACTTTGGAAGTTTACCAACCAAACTATCGGGATCTATTCCCCAAAGTTTTTTACCTGAACCTCTCTCCCAAGTACGATGAGTATTGGTGGGACCCCACCAATAACAAAATGGATTTCCATTGGGTCGGTCTGACAAAAAACTCTTAAAATTTTCAACGGTTTCGTCAAGTAGAATCTTTTTAGCTTCATCAATGCCCATATTCTTAGACATCTCAGTCACCACATGCGAAAACTGATTAAAATTACTGCCGAATGCTTCATATCTTGTTCTTTCTCCTCCATATGGAGCATTGATTGCTTTTCCTGGAGACCAAACCTTATATGTGTAACCAATGTGATATCCGTTTTCTTCTAAAATTAATGGATATGTTGGAATTTCTTCATCCCAGACTGCTCCTCTTAAAATTGCTCCAAGTCCAGTCTCCCAAAAATAGCTTCCAGACAAAATGGAACTTCTGCAGGGAGTGCAACTTGGTGCTGGTACAAATGCATTCAAAAACAGAGCTCCTTCAGAAGCAATTCTGTCAAAATTCGGTGTGTCAATTAGATTATTAAGAGAATTTTCTGCTTGAAATGAACGGTATATACTCGCATATCTTCCCCAGTCGTCAGCAAAAGCAAAAAGGATATTCGGGCGTTGATCCATGGGTAAAATCTCCAAACTAATGTACTTTTAGTGACTATAACCTAAGTAATTTAATTTCTCCAATATTATATAATCCAATTAATTTAACCTTCTTATATCGAGAGAGATAATCATGACTTACAATTCTGCAGTTCACTTCAACAAAACCTATGAAATCTTCCAACCTGAATTTGAGTTTAATACTGATAAAATTCAAGATTTTTCATCTTGGCAAAATCAATTTAGAGCAAAATTAAGATCTCACCTTGGTCTTGACCTATTGAAAAGTGATCTAGAAAAACATGTTCCTATAGCTACTTGCCATAGTTCAATAGAAATAGATAATTACATCCGGGAAGAATGGACTATTTTGGTAGAACCAACTGTGCCTTTACCATTTTATGTTCTTAAACCAATATCAGGACAAAAAGCATTACCCCTAGTCATCACTCCTCACGGACATAATCCACCTGATATGTATGTAGGTATTTCAAAAAATGAAACAGAGTACCAACATATGTATGGAGGAGATCGTGATATTGCAGTTCAGGCAGTAAAAGAAGGTTACATAGCCATTGCACCAACAACGAGAGCATTCGGTGCAACTAGAACAAATGAAGATATCAAAGAAGATAAAACTTATTCTTGTAGAGAACAATTAATGCACGACCTCTTGGTAGGCCGTACCCCAATTGGTGAAAGAGTATGGGACATGCAATGTGTAATCTCATGGGCGATAGAAAAGCTCCCAATAGACCAATCCAAAATTGCGATGACTGGAAATTCAGGAGGTGGCACAATTACTTTATTCACTGCAGCACTGGATACTAGGATATCAGTTGCAATTCCCAGTTGTTATTTTTGTACTTTCAAAGGAAGCATCGGAGCTATGAGACATTGTGATTGCAACTATGTTCCTGGAATCCTAAGACTTGGAGAAATGTATGACATTGCTGGTCTAATAACTCCAAGACCCTTCAAAGTGATTGCGGGTCGAACTGATCCAATATTTCCAATTACAAATGTAAAATATGCTTTTTCTAAAGTTAAATCCATCTATAAATTCGCTAATGCATCGGAGCACTGTCAATTGTACATTGGCGATGGAGCTCATCGATATTACAAAGATGGAGCATGGGATTTCCTAGCACAATATTTTAAAAACTAAAAAATTCAAGGAGCAATAATGTCTCTACAACCAGCAATAATAGAATTCGGTACAGGAATTGACTTACATGGTCAAAACGCAACAGAAGCGGCCAGAAGAGGAGTATGGAATGCAATCCACCAAAGCAGTTTAATGTTCCTGGGATTGTTTGGACCAGATACTTCTAAAAACATGATAGTTGAAGTAACAATCGCAACAACAAGACCAAAAGAAATAAATGAGCAAATCCTATTGGATGAACTCCCTCATGGAAATGGCATAATCAATATTGTGGACGGAGGCCTCGAAATCGAAGGGAGAAAAGGTTCAGGTGATTATTCTCTTGTAGTAAATGCCGCTATTATTGTGAAAATAGACCTAGCAGACTAGTTCTCATTCAACAGAACTTACAGGATTCACGGTGACCCTACTCATTTTTACTTCCCCCGTGTTACGAAATTGATGTTCAGTATTCTCAGGAACATGAATACAATCTCCTTTAGCAATTGGATACTCAACACCATCACAAAAAAGTTTCCCTGATCCTTCTGTAATAAAAGCTTGATGTTCCCAAGGATGTACATGCAAAGGAGAATTCTCTCCAGGCTCGTGCTGAACATAAAGCATCACATAGTTGCTAGCACCATCTTCTTTTGAGAGTATTGGATTTTGAAAATTTTCAAAGTTTTTAATTATAGGTTTCAAAGGATCTCCTAATTATTCTAATATACGTTTCTTTAATTCTACGGGATCAATCTCTAAACCTAAACCTGGACGATCTGGTAAAGTAATTTTCCCATTATTAGGCAGTACAGGATCAATGAATAATTCCGAGACCTCCTCAGCAGGCCCGGTAAATTCTTCTGAAAATTCATGTGGACGTACAGCATTTGTTATTGTGGAGTACAAATGCAAACTGGCCATGGAGTTTGCCCCTACGCTAGGACTATGTGGCATAACAATTTTGTTATGAACAACTGCCAGTTCATAGACTCTCATCATCTCCGATAGCCCTCCCACATTTAAGATGTCCGGCTGGAGAATATCTGGATTACCCAAACTGATTAAATCTCTAAATCTCCATGAGGAAATTTCGTTTTCTCCAGTAGATACTGCGCAATCTAAAGCATCAACAACCTGTTTTAATCCAGGATAATCATATTGAGGTAAAGGCTCTTCAAAATGAGCAATTCCCAATTCTTCAAAACGTCGACCCTGTTCAATTGCAGTCGGAACAGAATAGCCACAATTCGCATCAAAACTAAGTGGACAATCATCAGGAAGCCACTCACGACACTTTTGGAAAATCTGCAAATCTCGTGATGGATTCGCATCTTGACGATAGTCACGCCAGTCCATACGGACTTTAAATGCGCGATATCCTTTATCAAAACCTTGTTGCACATCATCTAGCATCTGTTCTGGAGACTTTCGCCATCCACTACCAATACTCCAGTATAGAGGGATCTGCAAACGTGAAGCACCTCCAAGAAGGGCATACAAAGGAAGACCAGCGGATTTTGCGGTAATATCCCACAGAGCGACATCCACCGCTCCAACTATTGGAGAGGGGAAACGTGTCGCCATCGCTGAATCACCCAAAGATAACAACTCCCAAATCTTCTTTGGACGACAGGGATCCTCGCCACGCAGCAGAGGCTTAATTAACTCTTCAAGGTAAGCTCGTGTGACAAGTAAATTTTTTCCTGCCTCAGAAATGCCTGTAACACCTTCATCAGTATGAATTTGTAGCAACAAACGGGTATTCGAATTTTGGGAAATTGAGACACGATGAACAGTAATATCAGTAATTTTCATTTTAAACTCCTAAATCAAAAAAATTATATCTAATATAATAATTTATTCAAATGATAATTTATATTAAAAAATGTTATTAACATGCTTTTTATAATATAAACGCTTTTAAAAAGAATAATAACTGTTATAATATAGTGAATTACGCAAAAGGAAATACAATGCCGCGACAATCTGTAAATATCATATTCATAGAAAAAATTGCTGATTTACTAATTAACAAAAAATTCACAAAAACCCCAGAAATCTTCAATGAAATTAAAGACTGGGCTACAAAAAAATCTGTCGAACTATCCCAAGTAAAACAAGGGAATAGTGATGAAAATAAAATTACCCGAAATGTGTATCAAAATTACCCAAGCTTTAGAACAACTCGTGAATATATCAGGAAAATCAAAACTGAAAATTTAATCCCTAACATCAAAGAACGGTCACTATTTAACTGGCCAATATCTGTGGAGGAATTTCCTAATATCCTTCCCTGGGCTGAATCTAGAAATGCTCTGGATTGCGCAATGTGGTATATGAAAAAATTCTCCCTTCCTCCATCTATAGGTATAGTGAAATGGTATATAAGGAATTCATATGCTACTGGATCTTGGGATGACATTGAGCAAAAATGTCTTAAGGCTGAAATTTTTTGGTGTTCAGAAATATTAAATGGATATTCTAATAATTCTTATAGTACCCTATACGAACAGCTACAATTACAATTTAAAACTTGGCAACTTAAAGGAGAAGAACTTGAAACTTCAGGTTTCAACAAACTCGTAAATGAATACAATGCAAAACCATGGATCAACCAAATTAATCCAGCTTTTAGGACCTTCTTCTTCGAAATTATGCCTCACTTTAAATGGTTCTATGATCAAAACAGAGAATATTATCCAAAACCAATTAATAACGAAAAAACCACTAACGGCAACTACTCATACATGATTTCAAAACTAAATTCTATCGAAAACTCCATTAAGCAAATAAATAACTCGAAAATCAGCGCGGTTGAAGAAAAACAGTTGCAAATCAATTCATGGAAATTAAATATATAAACTTACTCAATCAATTAAATTTTTCACCCAACAGTTTTAAAATCACTAAAATAGTATTTTAAAACCATTTTTCTTTATCAACAACATTAGCTAATTCATTACCACTAAGAAAATTCCTCACATTGTCAGCAAGCACTTGATATCTCCGATTAGGCAAGTTTTCAGCATCCGCTACCGCAATATGAGGAGTAATTAAAACATTATCCAAAATCCACAATTTGTGATCAGTCGGCAGAGGTTCAATTTCAAAAACATCCAATCCGCAACCTGCAATTTGACCTGACTCAATTGCATCTGCCAAATCATCAATTGAACATACCTTCCCTCGACCTACGTTAATAAAATAAGATGTGTTTTTCATTAATTTAAATATATCTCTATTGAACATCAATTCAGTTTCAGGAGTATGGGGAACTGTAGAAATTACAAAATCTGCTTTAGGTAAATATTTTTCAATATCTTGTGGGGGGAAAATATCTAAACCAGGCAACTTGTACTCCGGTCTAGGATCGATACCAATGACATTCATTCCTAGCTCTAAGCACAATCTAGCAGTTTCATGCCCTATACCACCTACCCCATTAATTAAGGCAGTTGCCTCACCAAGAAAAATATACGGCGTTTTCCTTGCATCCTTTTTCCACAATTTTTCCCTTTTCGAATTTTCAAACCACGGTAATCCTCGTGACAAAGCAAGCAAAAACATCAAAACATGATGGGAAATATGATCCCAATATATACCTCTTGGGTTAGTAATAGTTAAAGAGTGTTTTATCAATTCATCGTAATAATATCCAAAAAATGGTCCTGCATCGGGATTGTGTAACCATTTCAGATTTTTTGCTACCTTCAAAGCCTCGGGAGGAATCCAACCCATTGCTGCATCTGCATCTTTTATAGCTTCAAGAGCTTCTTCGTCGGTTTTTGGCGACGCAACGTCTAATTCAGGAAATGAATCAGCAAGTTGGATAGAAAACTTAGGTTTCAAACCATCTTGAGGGGGCATAAAGACAAATTTTGGCATTTTCCGTCTCCTTATTCTTAACTGTGAACATCATAATACATTTACCATTTGATCAGCGTTAAAAAGCCGTATCCATACCTATACTGTTCACTTTCATTCATTATACAACCCACAAATTAATTTGCGCCTTTGCAATTTTTTGGAACTAAAATATGTAAATAGTCCTACGCAAAATAATTTAGTTGACAGCATATGAAATCCGACATATGGTCATCAATGAGGTGTTCCATGAAAACAGTAAGTAACGAAATTAGTATTGTTTCATACAGTCTACCGTGGTTTGTTGCTAGAGACGAAGGTTTCTTTGAATCTGAGGGGCTTAACGTCGAATTTATCAGAGCAAAAAAAACTCAAGGTAACGGATCAACCGATCCTAGCACTAAGGATCCTATTTTAGGACATATTGCCTTTGATGAAGGAAAGGTATCTTTATACCGTGCCTGAGAGGAAGGTCAGGTCCGTCGGGCCTATGAAAGTGACAAAAAAATGAAGGAAACATGCGACTCTGGTGCGCATGTAGTAGCTATGGAACCAAGCAGACCCGCTATGGCAATAGTAACTAGTCCCGATTCTGACGTTGATCATCCTGCACAACTAGCAGACCTACCAATCGCTGTCAATTTCCATGCGGGCTCCCACTTTGCGTGTATAAGAATGCTTGAAGGGTTTTTGGGCCAAAAACACCTAAATATGCTAGATTATGGACACCCAGAATTTCGATTCGATGCCATGATGCGTGGTGAAGTCTCAGCCGCGGTAATAATGGAACCATTCATCACTCTTGCAGAAAAACTCGGATGCAATATTCTCACTGAAGCATTTTTTACTTCAACCGATGTCGCACGTGACGATATGGACGAAGATACCTTAACAGCTCTTTTCAAAGCGCTGGGTAGAGCTGTGGATTACCTCAATCAAAATCCACAGCATAAGAGACAGTACGTCCATTATTTGCTAGAAGATATTCCTGACGATTTCCCATGGGGCAAACCCACCATCGATGATTTCCGCCTATCCAGGCTGAGATTTAAACCCCCCACTCCATACACTGAAAAAGAATTCAATCTAACAGCAGATTTAATGATTAGATGGAACTTACTTTCACCTGATGCGACATACCAGAAAATGGTAAACCAAATGGGCCAAAAAGAATGAAATGGTTTCAAGAAATTTGGAGTAGACATGACCAACTTGCCAGATGGTGATCAAATAAATCCTCTCTCTGTTTTTTCTGTTGAAGTACAAGCTGACATGCGAAGAGCTGAATTAGAATTGCCTGCCGAAAAATATATCCAATTAGTGAATGACTTAAATTATATTCCTGTCGAAAAACTGAATACATATATCGAAAAATTCGTTGTTTTACAAGAAGGTTTGATACCTATAACCATCCTTTGTGATGGTTCAATAAAAAATATTTATAGATAATGGATTTAAACATTGACTGGTTACCTAGACAAAATCCGCACTTATAAAGACTTCCCGATCAAAGGCATTAACTACCTTGACCTCAACAATGTATACATGGACCAACCTTCTAGAGATCATTTAGTAGCAGATTGTATGGAACGAATACATCCATTGTTAGAATCTTTTGATTACTTTGGCCTCATTGAGGCCCGAGGTTTTTTGTTAGGCTCAATTTTGGCGGATCGACTGGAAAAAGGAATAGTCCAACTTCGAAGCAAACCTGGCCGATTACCAGGAGAAACAAAGGTGATAAAACACAAATTAGAATATGGCGAGGCTCAAATGGAAGTTCAAACTGGAAAAGGAAAGGTGTTAATCTTCGATGACGTTTTAGCCACAGGAGGCACTTCTCAAGGAGCTGTAGATCTACTCAAAGAAGCTGGATACTCACCTATCGGCGCATTATTCTTAATTGAAATTCGTTCTTTAAAACCTAAACTTTCGGTAGATTATCAAAGTGTAATAAAGTGGTAACACTCAATACTGAAAGATGATTTATTTGACTAGGGAAAATTGCTCGTAATTCCCACCAACAATCGAAACTGGATCCAAATCAAGCCATTGTTCCAAAATCGAAGAGTACGTGCCTCTGAAATCATTATTAAACTGCAAATCCCCTTCGTCTAAATATTTCGGCTCCAATGATGGATATTCCCCGAAAAACCCACCATCTACAGAAGATCCCAAAAGAAACCCTACTCCTCCTGCACCATGGTCTGTACCTGCCCCATTATCTACCACGCGCCTGCCAAACTCCGACCAAATAAGAACTATTATGTCTTCATGCTTATCATGAAGTCGAAGATCATCCATAAAATCCCCAATCGCTGCGGAAAGACCATTCCAAAGCTTGCTATGTGTGTCAACTAATCCAGAATGAGTGTCAAAACCACCGTAGGTAGTATAGTAAATCCGAGTACCAATCTCAGCACATATAACCTTTGCAATAGATTGCAATTGCTGAGCAATTGCACTTGAAGAATACTCAATAGAACTAGAATACTTCCCAGAAACACTTCGAATAACATCTGCACCCTTTAGTGCATTCACACCAGTCTGTGAAATAAAATCTTTTATTAAATCCTTCCCTCTACCTCCATACATCCTGGAAAATGCATTGACAGTAACCTCTCTATCCAACTCCGACTCAATATCTGGGAACAATCCATAGGTGTCTAAATTTCCAACTGAAGAAACTGGAACATCCTTTGCATACATTGCTCTTGGGAGAGATCTACCAAAATTCACTCCAGTAAGAACATTCTCCGCAGTAGGATCAAGGTCACGAATCGCTTTGCCTAACCAACCCTCTTGCCCTAAATTCTCATTATCAGCTGTGTACCAAATATCCATTGACCGAAAATGTGATCTGTTTGGATTGGGATATCCAATCCCATTAATTATTGCCAGCTGTCCAGAATCCCAAAATTTCTTAAATGTATCCATTCCAGGTCGCATGCCAAGCTCATCATTAAGTTTGATAACACTTTCTTGAGACAGAGCAACATTCCGCCTACCATCAAAATATCTTGAATCCGTATACGGAATAATAGTATTTAGGGCATCATTTCCACCTGCAAGCTGAACTACCACTAAAGACTTCGAATTGGAAGTTTTCCTGGTTGGCATGGCCGGACACACCTCGAAAAAATCTGGGCTGAATTGTGGGCGTATAATATCATAAGTATCATACAAAAACTATTTGAAAGGAATTTGCAGGATCAAAAATGTTGGTTTCACAAATTAGCGAATTTGAACTAATAAACAGAATACAAGAAATTGTTTCTCCACAAAACGAATCTTCCCGTCAACCAATCAAAAATCTAGGACATGATTTAATTTTATCAATTGGTGATGATGCTGCAGTATTCGATAGTTCAATTACCACTAATATTATGACCGCTGATGCTTTAGTAGAGAATATCCATTTCAACTTAGAATGGACGAGCTTTAGAGATTTAGGATGGAAATCAATTGTCGCTTCTCAAAGCGATGTTGCATCCATGGGATGTATACCAACATTTGCAATAATTACTTTAGGATTAAGACCTGATTTGCCCGTTGATGGCATCATCCAACTATATGAAGGAATGTCTCTAGCATGCCAAGAAACCGGAGGCACCATCATAGGAGGAGACATAGTTGCATCTGAAACTTTTTTCATCTCGGTCACAATTAAAGGTACACTTGCGAAGGATAAAAAGGAAACACAAATTCTTTCTAGGAAGAATTTGTTACCTGGCGAACTTTTATGCGTTACTGGAATTTTGGGATCATCTTCAGCAGGATTAGAAATTTTAAAAAATCCAGCTTTAAGAAAATTAAATTCAACCATGGCTGAAAAAATGATTAAATCACATGTTCACCCATTTCCTAGAGTATCCGAAGGCGCCAAACTCACAACCTTTGGAGTCAAATCTGCTATGGATATCAGTGATGGGTTAATTACCGATTTAAAAAAGATGTGCTTATCAAGCAAAGTTGGTGCCACAATATTTCTAGATCAAATACCCATCAATCCTTATTTGAGGACTTTGTTCCCAAATAAATGGATTGAACTCGCTGTCAATGGAGGAGAAGACTACGAATTACTTTTTTCGGGTAATGAAAAGGTCATTTCTCAGGCGCAAAAAAATTTAACTACTCAAGTCAGCATTATCGGAGAAGTAACTTCCGAACAAAATAGGGTCAACTTAATTGATTCAACTGGAGAAACTATTAATCCCACTTCGACAGGATGGGATCATTTCAAATCGAAGGAAGGGTAAAATGGATCAAATCATCATTACTGTAGAAACTCAATGCGAGACAAGGGCAAGCGAAATCCCAGCAGACTTAAGAAATGTAGCGGAAACATTATACTATCCAATGAAATTGGTTGGTCTATGGACTAACAATCCGGAGATGCATATGTGTCCTCAAGAAGAGAGAAATCAATCTTGTCCTCACAATTTACCTTCCGAATCAGCAGAATACATCAGTTATCCTGAAACTCTACAACGGGAAAGACAAGCAAATTTAGAAGTGATATTTCCTCACGCAGAAACAAAAATTTACTTATCCTAAACTCGCAGATTAAGAATTATTTCTTTTAATTTTGGCAATCAATGACCACGCAATTGGTAATGTCAAAAATGCCAAATAAAGCTTCATTAAATCACCAACTATGAATGGATATAATCCCCATTGTAGTACCTGAGAGAATTTTAGAGTCTCATCGTTCATTGGGCCCAAAACAATCCACAACCAGATTAACCCGGGGACATAAATTAAAATGTTGGCAGCGAACATCACCAGGATTCCCATCGGTTTTCTATCCCATGCACGGTCAGCGAAATGTCCGACCAGTGCCCCCGCAAATACAAATCCTACAATGTATCCAAAACTAGCTTTGGTAGTTATTGCCCAAAATTCAGTAGCAGACCCATGCCAAGGGAAAATCAGATGAACTGCCCAGCCCGAATCTACATTAAGAGCCAAATCTGAAGAAGTTGGAGCAAAAACTGGTAAACTTAATAATCCCATTAGCATATAAATAACTAATGCACCGGTACCACGGGTAAATCCTAATGCACCTCCTGTCACCAATACTGCAAAAGTTTGTCCAGTAACTGGCACAGGAGTCCATGGCACATAGAAAGTGATCTGAGCAAATAATGCAACAAAAAATGCAAATGCTGACATCACAATCAAATCCAAAAGAATGGGATGTACTCTGAGAGTCCATCTTTCTGGAATAATTGCGTCTATTAAAACATTCCTTCGAACTCCAGCAATCATAATTTTCTCCATAACATTCTTAAAAATTTAACAACCAACTTAGATTGCTACGACAACGGGCAGAGTCTATAATGCGAATATGGTTCATGTCAATTATCATCACTTGCAATCGCACTAATCTGACAAAAACAATTCAAAATCGACGTTCAAAAAATTATACTGTAAAGACTATCTCCTGATGACGAACATCAAAAACCGGGTTCGACTTGCTCTACTTTTTATACTGCTTCCGTCAATATTTATTTTTTCTTTAATTGAAGAATTAAATCCCAATATAGTAAACGCCGAAAACAAAATCAAAATCTTAGAAGAATCTGTAAAAAGCGAATTCCCCAGTGGAATCCGCTATACATTGAATATTGATTCGGACAAGACAATCGAAGAAGTTATTGTACGATTCAGAATAGGCCAGCAAACTACTATGGTTTATGATTACATGGAATTGGAAACTGGAGATACCACACAGGCAAATTTCTTCTGGCGTACTAATACTGCCTCTAGGCATATTCCCCCTGGAACCATAATCACCTACTCTTTCGAAATTTTAGATTCCAATTCTGAAAAACTCACTACTCAACAAAAAGAATTTGTTTACGAAGACCCAAATTATTCTTGGGAGTATGTATCTAGTGGATCTGTCACAGTCGGGTACCATGGACCTATTAAGAGACGTGCAAAATCCATATTAGATATTACATTTAGAACTGTCGAACGCATGGGACCAATTCTTGGATCCGACCTTTCAGTACCTATAAGGATCACCATATACAACAACAATAGGGAAATGCTTGGAGCGTTAGCTCCCGGAAGTAAATCAATCCGAAGTGAACTAATCACTGAAGGTCAAGCTTATACCACAATGGGAACTATACTTATGCAGGCAGGTGGATCGTTAGCTTTAGGAACAGCATCTCATGAAGTAACCCATATTTTAATTCATAGAGCCGCCGAAAAACGTGCTCGTTCTGTCCCATCATGGTTACATGAAGGGTTGGCAGAATATGGAAATCTTAATTCCGGATTTTCTTACGACGCGGCATTAGATTTCGCAATAGAAACTAACCGACTTCTTCCAATTACAACTATGCAAGGAATGCCTGGAACTGCCGATGACATAATGATTTTCTATGGCCAGTCTAAAAGTTTGATCTCTTTCATTGCAGAAACTTTTGGTGAAGAATCAATAACCGAATTAATGGCTACAATTAAGTCCGGTAAAAACGCGGAATCAGCATTTCAAATTGTTTACGATATCTCACTCCTAGAAGTAGAAAATTTGTGGAGAATTTCTGTTGGCGCACCTGAATACGATCTACTCGACAAAGAAAAATTACTCCCAACACCGATCCCAATAGCAACAATAGCTCCATACACGGTTAAAAACTTGTCAACCCTAGGGCAGGCAACACAAAAAGAATCATCTCCTCTCATAAATAAAGAAAATGACTCTGAAAAGTCTGTGCAAATTGTAGAGGAAATTCACTCAACTCCTAATGAACCAACTGACAGCCAACAGCTTACTCCAGCTTCATGTGACCCCTCAAAATCTGTTGAAGGTTTGAATTCCATGGAATTACCTCTCCTGTTAATTATTGGATTGATTCCGTTTGCACGAAAAAGACTCAAAACTAACAAATCACACTCCGAGAGACAGCAAAAATATGAATCCAAATGAATGGAAACAGGCAATTGAACAATCATGGATCGTAAGATTCCCAAAGCAAAATTTGACCACTTTTGGAGTCACAAATATTTCCTACTATGTTGTTACTGAACCACTTTATTCTAACGCAATCCCTTCAAATACCAATTCTCAAGAAGGCGTGGTAAGAACCGGCAGAGTAATCGCAGAAAAACCTGCAATCATTACTCCTACCTACGGGATGAATTTAGAAGGATTCAGTGATGAGGCATACGAATTTCTAGGTCAACTATCTAGGCAATATGGTAGAAACAGCCCTGGAATACTTTATAAATACCGTAACGAGGCATTCAAAACAGATATAGTAAGTGGGTCAACAATTGAAATTGCTCATAAAATCCGTGATGATTTAAATGATCGAAAAGAAAATTTAGCTGTCGTAATGGTGGGTGTTGACGCTTTTTGGGATATAGTACTTTTGAAATTTATCTACGAATTTACATCAGCATCAGCCCCACAAAATATTAGCGAAATGCAATCATCTGGAGTGCTTGACCCAATACCTTCATTAGGGGGAGCTCCAAAGGCAGCAAAAGATCAAATTGAGAAACTTTTTAGAAAAGTTGATTCTGGTGGTGACGCAGAAGAATTAAAACGTGAGCTAGACCGATGGGGATTATTTGAACATTATCAAGATAGATTTCTGAGAATATTCAGACAGAAAAATTCTTGAAGAAACGACATTTCTCCCAATTTTCTTTCGAAGGAGAATGGTATAAATCCGAAATTAGTCTGAAGATTCCATCCCATCAAAACTTCCAATCTTTTCAATCAGAAGTTCTCTAGCTTCATAGTAATCTACAAATTCTTTATATGGAATTGAATTCGATTGACAATAATCCACAAGACTATCGCATGCGAAAACAAAATCTGCTTCGGATGCTGCAACAAAATCTGATTCATTATCGCCAAAATATATGACCGTATGGCCAGCCCTTTTAAAATCTCTTAAAAAAGTTTCTTTGAATCCACTAGAGATTTCTTTCCCCTCTGGATCATAGTAATTTACTTTAATTCCAGATTCTTTAAATGAACCTTTTGCGCAGATTACTTGAAGACTATCCAAACCTTCACGCAAGACTAAAGGATGAATATAAAAATCCAATCCACTACTTACTATTACAGGATTAACCCCAATGTCAACACAAGTCTGTATGAATTTAGCAAAGCCATTTTTCAATTTGCAATTTGCTAAAACAAATGTCTCTATTTGCTTTTGATTATTCGAAATTAGGGCGTACTGACGAACATTACTTTCTTCTACAGAAAATTTTCCGGAGTGATATTCTTCCTCCATTTCCAGCCATGTATTAGGAGCAAATTCATTTCTAACTTCAATGCTGACATTACCAACAGAAATGGTATTATCAAAATCCATTTGAATAATTATCACGATTTTCCTCTCTTCAATGGAAATCCCTCATCGTTGAACTGATAGAAACCTCAAAAATTGATAAGATTATTATTCACTAAAAGCCAAAAGAATTCATCTGATTTTTTAATGGAAATCTTTAACCGAGTCACTCTTTTGATTAGCAATAAAAATTTCACACTTGTTCTAATAATCTTTCTTACTGTTTCATTGATGTATTTTATACCACAAGATACAAGAAATGAACTTGCTCAAGCCTTTGAAGAAAAGCCATCTAATGCAAAAGGGAATAGATTCAATCTAGTCGTTTGGGAAATAGATCATTTTCCTGAAAAATGGATTAGAAAATTGCTAAGTTTTACACCCCCGAAATTCAAAACCACCGATGATGAAAACAAGCTCATTCAGAAGTATATTCAAATAAATCATCAAATCGCGGGAGTAAGTACCCAATCAACGACTACAAATGTTGGTTTTCCTGATACCAAAATAGAATTGGCGATACATGAAAGAAATTTAATAATCAATGACGTTGAGGAAATAATCGAAAGTCGTGTGAATGCAGTACTGTCAGAAAAAAATATTGCTACTTGGGGGAAAATAACCTTTCCTCCTGTTGACATCAATCTTGGTGATACTCCAAAGGTTTTAATAACTTCTCCTAGAGAAAAAATTTTTCGGTTGAGTGATGTACTAATTCATCCCAGTATTTCTAATGAAGAATCCGATTTGTTAGAAACCAGAATTTCGAAGGAGGAAAATCTTTCAGCACTGATATCTAAGATTGGAGGAATAGCAACTTATCCATCAGCAATTCCTCATGGAACTTCACTAGACAAGATTTTGACTATTACAGCACATGAATGGTTTCACCACTATACGTTCTTTCACCCACTGGGGCAAAACATGCATGATTCTAATTCAATGAAAACTCTCAATGAAACTCTAGCCACACTATTTGGAGAAGAAATTGCAATACTTGCTAAATCATCAATTGGAAATGACTTTGACCCACTCGAAAACAACAAAGTTCCAACTCATAAAAAATTCAACTTTAACCATGAAATGAAAACCACTCGAATTGAAACAGAATCACTTCTCTCAAAAAATCAGATTGCTGCTGCTGAAGAATATATGGAAACACGGAGAAAATTATTTAACCAAAATGGGTATAACATTCGTAAACTTAATCAAGCATGGTTTGCATTTCATGGAACCTACGGAGAAAGTGCTGCTTCAATTAGCCCGATTGGCTCTCAAGTCAGAGGACTAAGAAATTCCTATTCCAGTTTGGAAGAATTTGTAGATGCGGTCACAAAAATAAACAATATGGAAGAATTTTCTGAACTTTTACACAAATCAAAAGTAAATTAATCCTTGGACATAATTTACATCTGTGTGATAAAATTCAATCATTCTAAATTAGGAAACCCATCATGTACAGACAAGATGACCCAGAGGTAAATTTTGACCAACTGACCGACAAATTCCGTTCCATCGGAAGTCGGCTTCCAGGTAAAGGTGGTGGATTTCTTCCGTTGCTTATTTTGGGTGGTCTTCTGATTGTAAGCCTTTTGTGGCTAGGATCAGGAGTTTATACCGTTCAACCTGGAGAGCAAGCTGCTACTAGATTACTAGGCGATTTCCAAACGATCGAATCACCTGGCCTAAAATGGTGGTTCCCTAGTCCAGTTGGTAATCGGGATATAGTTCAGGTTAATCAAGTTAGAACACTTGAATTAGGATTCCGAGAAATAAACGGGGAAAGCACCTCTGTACTGGCAGAGTCGATGATGATTACGGGTGATGAAAATATAGTTGAAACCCGGATGGTAGTTCAATATGACATTAAAAACTTGAAAAATTATTTATTTGAAGTGGTTGACCCTGAAGGCTCGACTATGAAAGACGTTGCTGAAACTGCTATTCGGCAAATCGTTGGGTCTCGAAACATTGATGATGTACTAACCACAGAAAAATCTGCTGTACAGGCTGAAACAAAACTACTTATGCAGAACCTGCTTGATGACTATAAATCAGGAGTCAACATTAGAGAAGTCAAATTGCAATCGGTTTCGGCCCCGATGGAAGTTCGCGATGCTTTCGACGATGTAGTTAGAGCACGAGAGGAAAAGTCCCAAATCGTAAACCTTGCGCAGGCTTATCAAGAAGACCAAATTCCAAGAGCTAAAGGTGACGCTGCTAGGGTTTTAGAAGCCAGTGAAGCTTTCAAACAAGAAAGAATTGCTGATGCTACAGGTCAGGCCGAAAAATTCTTGGAAGTTTTAAAAGAATATGAAAAAGCTCCTGATATTACAAGACAAAGATTATACCTTGAATCAATGGAAAAAATTCTCCCAGGAGTCAAGAAATACATCATAAGTGAAACTGTCGGTGGAAATATGCTTCAGTTCTTACCACTTGATGGATCAACACAAACAATAGCCGATTCGCTGGGAGGTGAGAAATAATGAAAGCCTTATCCGCGATTATTATAGTAATTATAGTGCTAGCAGCAATTTTCGTTCCTCAAATTTTCTTCGTAGTAGACGAAACAAATATGGCAATAGTGACACGTTTTGGAGAACCTAAAAGATCTGTTAAGACTCCCGGGTTAAACATTAAGGTTCCATTCATGGACCAGGTCAGATACTTTGATAAAAGGTTGCTTCTCTTCGATGCTCCTCCTGATGATACTCTCCTTACGAAAGACAAAAAACGCCTCGTAATTGATATTTACGCTAGAGGGAAAATCACTGATCCATTTAAGTTCTATCGTACGCTAAACAGTGAAGCTCAGGCTCAATCTCGAGTGATTGCAATCATATCTTCCGAACTACGTGAGGAAATCGCCCGAGATACTCAAGCTGAAATCATAAGAACTAATAGATCACAAATAATGGAAAATGTACGTAGTGCAGTTGCTCCACAATTATCTGAATTTGGGATCGTAATCATTGACGTAAGAATGAAAAGGGCTGACTTCCCACCAGAGATTTCTGAGAGTATTTATAAAAGGATGCGTGCCGAACGTAAAAGAATCGCAGATAGAGAAAGAGCTGAAGGGGCGCAACAAGATGCAGAAATCCGTTCTTCTGTAGATAGGAAAACTGCTATTATTCGTGCTGAAGCTGAACGTGACGCTAATATTATTCGTGGTGTAGGTGAAGCAGAATCTATTTCTATATTTGCAGATGCGGTTGGACAAAATGCTGATTTTTATAAATTCCAAAGATCTATGGAAGCCTATTCGAAATCACTCAAGGAAAATTCAACTCTAGTAATACCTGCTGAAAGTGATTTGTTCGAATTCCTGCAATCCCCTAAACCCCTGCCCAAAAAGTAAAATCTTCTACTGCCGATAAAGTAAATAGATTGTCTAGAATTCTAAGGGGTTCTTGGGTTAGTTAATGGATCAAAACTTATCGTCAAATATTAAAATTCACGTCCAACCAGAATTTCTCACTTTGTTTTCAGAAACCGAATTGATTAAAGTCGTCATAGAAACTTTGGAAGAAGATCAAAAACCCACAGACTCTCAAGTCATTGTAGTAATAACTGATGATGAAGAAATTAACAGTCTCAATAAGCAATTTCGAGGAATCGACAAAACAACAGACGTCCTAGCCTTTGGATTTAAAAGTCAAGGACTGTACTATGGATCAGGTTCTTCGTCTTCATCCTGGAGTGAAGACGAAGAGTTCATTATGCCCCAAGAAGCTTCACAGTTACTAGATCTTGGTGAGATTTTTATCTCCTTCCCTCAAGCAGAAAGACAAGCTAAATCATCAAACATTTCAACACAGAAAGAATTGAATCATCTCTTATCACATGGTGTGCTACACTTACTGGGCTATGACCACCGTGATCCAAACGAAGAACGCGAAATGAACCTTAAAATTAACAAAGCATTAAACAATGGATTCGGAAATGCCTGACGTATTTTACAGAAAATGGCGTCCGTCGAGTCTATCCGAAATAGTTGGACAAAATCACGTAACTACAATTTTACATCGTGCAATGTCAATTAGTCATATCGCACATGCCTACTTGTTTTGTGGCCCTAGAGGAACAGGCAAAACAAGTACTGCACGTATCCTTGCTAAAGCTTTGAATTGCACTTCTCCCAATAACGGCGAACCTGACAATCAATGTGATCTTTGCCAGTCAATCAATGCTGGTATTTCAATGGATTTAATTGAAATTGATGCAGCAAGCAATCGAAGTATCGACGGGATTCGTGAAATAAGTGAGAAAATTCATTTTTCTCCAGCTATAGGGAAATATAAAATATACATTATTGATGAAGTTCATATGCTCACTGAACCTGCCTTCAATGCCCTCTTAAAAACGCTCGAGGAACCACCTTCTCACGCAATATTTATATTGGCAACCACAGAAATACATAAGGTTCCTGCAACGATCATTTCCAGATGTCAGAGATTCGATTTTCGCAGAATCACAATTGATCAAATTGTAGGGAAATTATCCTCAATTTGTCAGTTCGAGAAAATTGAGGCATCTGATGAAGCTCTAAGGCTGATCGCCCGGCATTCTAATGGAGGAATGAGGGATGCAGAAAATCTCCTGGAGCAATTATCTGTTGCCTTCGAAAATAAGGTCACTGAAGATTCTGTAAGAAACTTCATTGGTATTTCAGAAGACAAGTCAACTTTGGAATTAACTTCATACATATTGAATGGATCAGTCAGAGAGGGATTAGGAGCTATCCACGAGATAGCAAACTCTGGTGAAGACATGCGACTCCTAAAAAACAGTGTATTGGATTTCTTAAGGGCAACGATGCATCTCAAGGCAACTTCAACATCATCTCTGGGCTACAAAGAAGAAATTGAGACTCAATTAAATTCTTTGGCTAAAAAAACATCTATGGATCAAATCATCCATTCTTTAAAAATATTTTCTAACGCGAATGTTGGGCCCGATGGCGGAATGCCATTGGGATTAGAATTGGCAATGGTAGAATCGGCAAACAAAATTGATTCTAAAACTCAAATCATACCTGCACCTAAGTCTGTAGACCCAATACCCAACAACCAACCCAAAACCCCTCCCATTGTTGCAAAACCAAAACCCCAAACCATAATCAACAAACAAACTCCAAAGAACCCTCAGGAAATACAAGAAAATTCTAAAACCAATTCAATCAATAAAACAATTCCTGCCAATACTACTAATGAAAATCAAAATCATGCAGGTGATACTGCACCAATCAAAGACCTTGCGAAAACCCTCAGGCACGAAGGGAACAAATTCAAGCTAGGGGGATTATTAAATTCATGCAGAGGTTATGAAATCAACGCCGATAAAATAACATTCAAATTCGCCCATCGATCAAACATGGAAAGAATGCAAGAAGAACTCAACGACCCTAAAATTTCCAAAACTTTTAATGCTGCAATTGAATCACTATGGAATCAAAAGTTTTCGGTAGAATTGAGTGTACTTAATGAGGGAGGAGAAAAGGAACCTGGAATCGCTCGCCAAACCAGCCCTCTCGTTCGTCAGTTGGAAACCATGGGAGCTAGAATAGTATCCAAAAAGGAAAACCTGGAGGAAAAAATATGATGAATCGTAAAATGCTGAAACAGGCACAAGAACTACAAAAGCAAATGTTGAAAGTTCAGGAAGAAGTAGAATCTTCTTCTGTAGAAGCAACTTCTGGAGGAGGAGTGGTAACAGTAAGAGTCACTGGCAAAATGATATTAGAATCTGTGAAAATCTCCAAAGATGTTGTTGATCCTGAAGATGTAGAAATGCTAGAAGATCTAGTTCAAGCAGCGATTAACGAGGGTTTATCAAAAGCTCAGAAAATGGCATCAGATAAGATGAATGCCATTACTGGCGGTATGAATATTCCCGGACTTAGTTAGATTGAATTAAGGACTATGAATTGATTAACAGCCATGGAACTAACTTGTCTCCGGTGGTAACTCAACTGACTGATGAATTGAGCAAATTGCCAGGAATCGGTCCAAAAACCGCCCAAAGACTCACATATTTCCTGATTAGGATGCCAGAAAACAATGCGCTTGCTCTATCAGAGGCAATTAAGGCAATAAAAGAGAAAATTAAATTTTGTTCAATATGCCACAATATTACCGAGCAGGAAATTTGTGAACTTTGCAGCAACCCTTCAAGGGATCAATCAAGAATATGTGTCGTTGAAGAGCCTCTTGATGTAATGGCTCTCGAGAGAACTAGGTCATTCAATGGCGTTTATCATGTGATACATGGCGTCATTTCACCCCTCAATGGAATAGGACCTGAAGATCTCAAAATCCAATCTTTGATAAAACGTGTCACTGAAGAATCAATAGAAGAGTTGATTCTGGCTATGAATCCCAATCTAGAGGGCGAAGCTACATCAATGTATATTCACAACCTCACTTCCGATATTGTTGCAAAAATCACGCGCCCAGCGCGGGGACTACCTGCTGGTGGAGATTTAGAATACGCTGACGAGATTACTCTCAGTAGAGCTTTAGAAGGACGACAAGAATTCTAAAAAGATCTTTTAATTAAGGAAATTTAGATGCCCAGACCTAGAATCTATAAATCTGAAGGGATTATAGTCAGACAAATGCCTCTGGGAGAATCCGATCGAATAGTCACTCTTATTACTTCCAAAGGGAGTAAAATTCGCGCTGTTGCCAAGGGTGTAAGAAAACCAAAAGGCAAACTATCTGGCAATGTAGATTTATTAAATTTGATATCTGCATCAGTAGCTCGAGGGAGAAATTTAGATGTGATCTCTGAAGCCCATGCACTTAAAACTTTTCGAACCATAAAAGAGGATTTGGCATCTACTTCAAGAGCGCTATATCTAGCAGAATTAACAGACATTTTCACAGTAGAAGGAGATCCTTCAGAAAGTCTTTACAACTTATTTATTAACACTCTCGAAGTCCTGGAATCGGGCGATTCTAACAAAATGTGGATCCGAAATTTTGAGTTGAAATTGTTGGAAATTTCTGGGTTTATGATCGACTTTTTTTCATGCATCCATTGTAGAAAACCCTTAGAGCCGCATGATCACCTTTTTAGTCGTGGAGGTGGTGGTGTATTATGTCCAACTTGCAGAATACACTCTCCAGATCAACTAATTAAATTACCGTTGAACACACTAAAAGTCCTAAGATACTTAATACGTGAAGGCGTTCAAAAATCTCGCAATCTATCACTGACCAACGAAACTCTTGATGATCTTGAAAAAGTCTTGACAGAATATATGAAGTTCTTAGCTGAGAGAGAAATTAAAACATTAAAATTCATGAGTATCAACTAAAAAACACCAAAGAAAGAGGAAAAATGAATACCTATATTTATGTGACTTCATCCGCTGAAAATAAAATTAGTATCTTGTCTCTAGACAAATCATCAGGTGGCATTTCTCAAATTTCTGAGTTCCAAATTCCTGGAAAACCTGCTCCTCTTGCTTTGAGTAAATCTAAACAGTTTTTGTATGTAGGAAGAAGAGGAATTCCTGACATTGCCTGCTACCAGATTAACCAACAAGACGGTTCTTTAGATCATATTGGAGAAAATGCAAGGCTACCATCTGATCCAAATTGTTTATGGTCTGACAGAAAAGGAAACTTCCTGTTCTCCTCATATTACGAAGGGAAAGCATGCGCAGTACACAAATTAAATTCGGACGGATCCATAGAACAAAACCCAATTGAGTGGATCTCTACGGCTAAGGGAGCACACTCCATGCAAACAGACCCTTCCAACAAATACGCTTTTGTGCCTCATATTTCTGGCGGAAATGGACCAAATCAAATTTGGCAATTCAAATTTGATGAGAATACTGGAAAATTATCAGCTAATGTTCCCCCACAATTCTCGCCGAGTGAGGAATTAGGGCCAAGACATTACGTATTCCATCCTAATATGCCCATAATTTATTTTACTAATGAACAAGATTCCAGCATTTCTGCATACCATATGAATACTGAAAACGGCACCCTCAGCCCATTCCAAAAGATTTCTAATTTGCCCGATAATTTCTCTGGTAACAACTCATGCGCCCAAATTCAAATCACTCGAAACGGGAACTTCCTATTTGCTCCAAATAGAGGTCACAACAGCGTTGCAAGTTTTTCAATAAACCCAAATGACGGAACATTAAGAAGTATAGGCCATACGAAAACCGACCCTGTACCGAGAGCAATTATGTTAGATAATTTTGATCAATATCTTTTTGCAGCAGGACTTAATACCGGCAATTTATTATCATTTAAAATCGACCAAGAAGTAGGCTCTCTTACCAAAATCGCTGAAATTAATGTGGGTTTAGAGCCCATGTGGATAATAGTTAACGATATCGAGTAACTTTGTGGTATTACAGGGATTGAGGCGCCTAGAGGGTACTCCAATATAGGGCTTGTACCCCCTCTGGTACCCCCTCTTACCCTAAAACCGCATCTAATTTAGTAGATTCTTTGGCGATAGTTGATTTGTCAGGTTTGTTGTAATAGTCCAAAGTAGTTTTAATATTCGAATGTCCCAACTGAACATGTAATGATTTGATATCTATTCCTTGAGCAGATGCCAAAGTTGCACCAGTAGATCTAAGATCGTGAATCCTTCTTGGATTAATATCAAGATGTTCCAATCTCTCTTTCAAAACTTTGCGAAACATTTGTCCATTGTGCATATTCCCTAGAGAATTTGGGAATACTAAATCATTATCAGCATTTCCATTAATTAATTGCTGTCCCTTCCATACTTGGAAAGCATTTCTAACACTCTCACCAAAATAAATATCTCTGATACTAGATTCTGACTTAGGTGATTCAATCATAGGCTTGCCAAATACAATGTGGTATTGCTTGGTAATGGAAACATAATTCTGCACCATGTTCACATCGGACCAACGTAGCGCCATAGCCTCACTAATTCTCATCATGGTCCCGATCATTATTATCCAGAACTGTTTATACTCATCATCTATTGATAGCAACTGATCCACTTCCGTAGCTGAAAAAGGACTAGATTGAGATTTTGGCATACTTGGATGGTGTGCAACTCGTAGCATAGGGTTAGTTTCGATCAGTCCTTGTTTAAATGCAGTGCTTAGAATAGATCCTAAAGTACTACTGACAAGTGCCTTAGTGGTAGCACCACTTCCATGAGTCCAATAATTTTTCTTATTCATATCGGAATAAAATTGCTCAATATGTCGTGAAGTTAATTTAGCTAGTGGAACATCACCATGAATATTTGAAAATGGTTGCTCATGGACAATACAGAATGCTCAAACAAATGGGACTTGGACATATTATTCCTAGAATCTAGATCTAGTCATTTGAGAAGTTATAAATGCTAGCATGTCCTGATTTTTTTCTTCAGACATTAACTCAAACCAACTTCATCTAAATCAATTAAATATTGCTGACGACCATTCAACCCATGCGGCGAATCTACAATAACCTTTTTACCATCTGGGCTGGACCTTGGATGTGTGTCACACCGCCACTCCGCGGCATACTCATCTGGAGAATATAAATCTGCCAGAGGAATCCTTTTATTCGATAATGTATCAAATAGATAGACATGTTGAAGCCTGTCATTATCAGGATAGGTATCATTAAGCACCCATCTCTTATCTGCCAAATACGTGCAATGACCGTCTTTTATCATTACATTCTCCCCAATCTGTTCCCGCCCATCAGATTGATCATTAAATAAATAAAAACCATCCTTAGCCCATGTAAGAATAGTTTTATTGTCCCTCCAAATATAATGAGTAGTAGAACCTGAATCATCAAGTAAATATGGGGATTTGCCATGCGGGTCTATAGTAAACATCTGTGTAGACAGTCCATAACTCTGTCTACTTCCAGATGATACGAACTTAGTCGAGTAATCAATCCTTCGTCTATGTAGAAACGAAATCCTAGAATCATCAGGTGAAATAAGAAGATGATTAAACCACTGTTTGGTTATATCAGAATTTGACATGTCAGACATCTCTTGCGCATCCCAAAGAGAAAAAATTAATTCTTTTTCCCCAGTTAATAAGTCAATCTTCCAAATCCCTACATCCTTTGGAGCAAATACATCAAAATTCGGATCATCAATCCCTCCATAACCATACCCTGGACGCATATCATTGATTCTCCTAAAGTCTGTACTTACTGCCCACGTCCCATCATTACTTAGTGCATATATAGGTTCAGACAAAAATCGAGTCTCCAGCGAATCAACGTCCAGAATCTTCGAACCATAGCCCGTTTCAGTTCTCACATTCCAAATTACCTCACTAGTTTCTCCAGGTAACCACTGCAACATACATCCTTGTTGCCAGTTCCATGCAGAAGTACTACCTAGAGTAGTCCACTTGTTATCCTGCTTTAAATCAATCATTCCAATTGTGATCTGATCATCAGCTTTTGGTGACCTATGTTCAAAATCAACTTCCATAGATAAAACTCTACTGGATGAATAATCAAACTGCCTTTTATCGTAGTATCCAAACCAATGAAATTTCGGACCGGATGTGATCGGTGTAATCATTAGAAACCCTTCAACCTTCCTTAAATACGTATTGATAAAAACTAGTGCATTCTAATTATGACTATATCTCCTTAATCAATACATAAAACTAGTATGCATATCATAATTGCCACAGAAACTTTGTCAAAGAATCGCACAAGAACAAGTCCTGACAGAAATGTACCCCCTCTGGTACCCCCACTGAGTATTTGATTCGTCTAGTTTCACATACTTCCGTTTAGTTTCGAAAAACATTAGTAGATCGAGTGCTTTCAATTGCTTACGATACTCAGCGAAACTGCCCGAAACCACCGCCTACATGTGGATAATAGTTAACGATATCGAATAACTTTGTGGTATTACAGGGATTGAGGCGCATATAGTGTACTCCAATAATAGGCGTACACCCCATCAAGCACCCCATCTCACCCTAAAACCGCATCTAATTTACATAAGTGCACCATACTTCGAATCATTCCTCAGATAACGCCATGGCCCGCACTCCCGCTTTATAGTGCTCCTCAGCTGAAACTTTCGGCCCTGGTCGGTAAACATATGATCCTCCCGGATTCAATACCTCTCCATAAAGCACTTCCTCATGGTCCCTATATTTAATAATGACAGCATATTCATATTTTTCGGGAACATAGAATTTTACGCACCCTTCCACGTTTGTCCTAGATCGACTGATTCCAACTACAGTGACCTCTGCATCATTCACTGGGTCATCGTTTTGATCTAGAACTTTCAATCGGCCTGCGCGCCATGGGGTTATATAATTTACAGTGAACTTAGTGAGTCGTTGTTTGAAAGATAGAATGTCACCGTCGGGTATCTTTTGCACAACATCTTTTTCAAATCCTGGTCCTTTAGGAGTTTTCCAATCGGAACCATATTTTGTTCGCAGGTAATCCTCTGGTGGATTAGGAACCAGAAATTTCTCCCCAATGAATTCGATTTCTTTTAGATGGGTGAAAAACTTTAGAGGAGTTCTTACTCCAGGATATTGGAACACACTGTCTCCAATAATTCGATGGCAGGTCCAATCTGCCCTAATTGACGACTTTACTACCGATACACCGATGTGGCGGGAAGTGCGATTGACGTGAACGTAATACCCATTTTCTTTAAAGGCTGAGATTCCTCGTTCAATAGTTTCTTCGTCCAACCCATTAAGTCCGATTACAGACCCCATATCCATCTCATCGTCCCATGGAATAAAGCGGCCTTCACGAATTGCACCGAGGCATGTACCTGAGGCGATGAAAAACACTGCTCCAAGTTGGTCTAAGATTCGTTTGATATCTTTCAATCTTTCCGCAGCCGCCGTTGGGTCCATTGGTTTCGGGTCTACAACTGATTTCAGATAATCTGCCTCCACGGCTTGCTCATTGAACATAATTTTTCTCCTCCTAAACATTTTCGTGATTACGAAACTATTCTCTAGAATTGCTGATTCCGGTCCGCAGTTTCAGCAGTTTGCGTACTGAATAATAATCTTCTACGGTGTCTACATCCGCCCAGAACTCTCCAGTAACATCACATATTTTGAATGGTTTCCGAATATCTGCCATGTATTTGACCACCTCAGATATACTTACCTTTGTTCCCTGCTGGGTTTTTAGGTATTTGATAGTATCAATCACTTCTCTATCCATCAAAAATACACCTGTATCTATGAACTGCCAGTTCTCAAGGGATTTCCCAATATCAATGATTTGCCCCATCGAATCTGCAATGACTTTAGTTCCGTCGTTTACCTGGGAAGGATTAGTGGGTGCCGAATCAACACATAAGGACCTTTGATTGTTGGAGTTAGACAAGAGGATTTCAACTATTTGGGGGCTAATCATGTGATCTCCCATGACCAAAATAAAGGGATCATCTTTTACATAAGAACGAACTGCGTAAATTGATATAGCATTATCTCCATCGTATTGGTCGTTGAGACAGAAACGGATGGCAGGATACAATTTCTTTAGTGAGGCAACTAGATCATCAGATTTGTATCCAACCACTACGATGATATCTGTGATGCCCGCAGCTAATAAAGCATTGATAGGATAACTGATCATAGGTCCTGATCCCATTTCCAGAAGTGACTTGGGTGTTGTGACAGTCAAAGGATGCAATCTCTTTCCGTACCCTGCTGCTAGAACGATAGCTTTCAATATTAAACCCCTTAAATTGCGATCGATAAAAGTTCTACGAGAAAGCACAACGATATAAACTATCATTGCGAAGACATAGAATCTGAAGGCGCTGCACAACCACTCTTAGGAGAGTGCTTTCCTAGAACAAGTATTCAGGAATCGGTAACGCGTGCCAAAGGTACATACTAGAGTTAATGAAGTAGTTTTGTCAAAGTATCGCACAAGAACAAGTCCTGAAAGCTAACATCCCATCTGAGAATCTGATTCGTCTAGTTTCATATACTTCCGTTTAGTTTCGGAAAACATTACTAGATCGTGTACTTTCAATTGCTTACGATACTCAGCGAAACTGCCCGAAACCACCGCCTACATGTGGATAATAGTTAACGATATCGAATAACTTTATGGTATTACAGGGATTGAGATGCATATAGGGTGCTCCAATATAGTGCTTGTACGCCCACTGGCACCCCCACTTACCGACTTGAAAATGGTTGCTAGTGGACAATACAAAATGCTCAACCAGATGGGACTTGGACATATTATTCCTAGAAAACTTATACGAACTAAGACTTTCTAAGAAACTTTAATAAGGTCCTATCATCTGGCTAAGTTCTCCATCTAATGATCGCTACACGTTGGCTAATCTTTTCGCTATTCATACACAGCCCGTTATCACCAGACATCAATTTCAGGATTGCGTCCGTCAGGATTTTTTCTTGCGGGCTACCGAGGGAGATAAATAATCTAGGTGCGATATGTTCCACTGCCTCTTGAAGATTTAGATATGTGCGTGGTCTGACTTCACCCTCTGGAGAATGTTCAAGCCATTCGGATACATATGACGGAGTAATCATCTCGATATCCGGAAAAATATTCATTTCCCACAGTACGTTTACTATCTCTTTCATTCCAGGGAGTTCGATACGTTGTTCATCATAAATTAACTCCCAAAAAGGAGAAAGCCATGACATAGGGGATGAAACGAAAGTCAGTAATATTACTTCACGTTTCGCATGTAGAATAAGCTTGTCTAAAAACTCGGCTATCTCAGCTGAGTTGTAAATAACATGAGCACATAAAACGATTTCAGCCATAGATGATTTCGCATTCATCCAGTCGCTTTGTACGGTGTTGATATTTTGAATACCAGATTTTTGTGCGGCATCTTTTAATGATTCTAACATCGCGGTACTGGATTCTACGACCTCAACACGGCTTGCTTTCAGGGCTAAAGGAAGAGCAAGTCTACCTGCACCACCTCCAACATCTAAAATGCTATCTTTCGCGCCAACGAATTTATTTAATGCGTTTAATTCTGAGTCGTTTGGGCGATACGGGTCTTCGATGAAAAAATGTGTTAAATTTTTCCAAAAATCCAACGGTTCTTCAAAAGAAGTGAAATCCTGAGCTCTTAAAGATTGCTCATGGAACTTTTGGACTGTGTCACGCCACAATGAAACATACGAATTCATATCTATTACAACTCAATCAATACATGAAACCAGTATGCATATGGTAATAGCTACAGGAGCTTTGTCAAAAGACTAGTGATGACACTAGGGAGCAGGCACGGCTGTAGGAGTCTTCTTTGTTGGGTCAAAGTACTTATTACCTGTTTTTGCACCACTGCCATCAGTTTCACTTCCACCTTGTTTGTAATGGTGAGTTTTGCTATTAGCGGTAGATTCATCGCTCACAAGCGAATTATTGATATACCAGGCTAACGCTACAAAAATTATCAAAAATAAACCTAAAGAAATTACAATTTGTTTTGGTGTAAAGTTGCCAATCCATTGTTTAATCATGATATCGCTCCTCAATCAATACATGAAACCGATACGCATATGGTAAGTGCTACTAAAATTTTGTCAAAAATACAGTGGGGTGGAGGTTGATTTGTCCTCTCCAAGGAATGCGTTAAAGGCATTGGTCTCTAAGCGTGTAATTCACGTAAAAGGACTAAAACCCCTCGCCGATAAATATTTTATTGATCCACCTTACTCCGTTGACTCCAATCCATTGATACGTAAAGTGTATAAATCTTTTTCATTTATTTCATCAGACCGCTCAACCCATTCATTGAGGTCTACATCGACATCTATTTGCCTTCCTATCAAAGCATCAGCTCCTCCAGAAGCCACATAAATTAGGCCTTCAACTGTTCTTTTTAGCGGTGTGTCAGTTCCTTCCTCAAAAGCTTGAACTATATGATTAACAATTGGATTATTTTCCCCAGATTGTGCGGCCGAATATTCCGTCATATCTGTTTTTACCGTTCCTGGGTGATAAGCAAGAACACTGATCCCATGTCGAGCAGCTTCATGTGCAAGACATTCAGTCCACATAGTTAATGCTGCTTTGGATGCACAATATGCTGAGTAATTAGAACTTGGAAATCCTGCCGCTGCACTGGAAACGTTTACTACTCTACCTTTACCTTGTTGAACCATTTTGGAAATAACAGCTTTTGATACTAAAAACTGACCCAGAACATTTACTTCAAAGACTTCCCACCATTCTTTAGGATCTAATGTCCAATCTGCCCCGGTAGGTCCAGCAATTCCAGCGTTGTTAATTAATATATCAATATGCCCTAGATTGGTTTCAATTTTTTCAATTGCCAAATTGATTGAATCTTCATTTGATATATCAGCCGGCACTTCAATTGCAACTCCTCCTAATTCTCTAATATGAGATGCCACCGCACGGAGATTTTCCTCCGATCTTGCTATCAGACCTACTGAAGCCCCATAAGATGCTAGAGCAGTAGAAAATGCTTTACCAAGGCCTCTGCTAGCACCTGTAATAGCTACTATTTTGCCTTCGAGCGTATTTTTGACTGTTTTGTCTATTTTCAACCTACTCATGTCAACTCCAAATTAATACATCATATCTATTGTGAATATCGTAATTGCTACAGCAGTTTTGTCAAAAGGATCGCACAAGAACAAGTCCTGAAAGCTAACACCCCATCAGACATCCCATCTGAGAATCTGATTCGTCTAGTTTCATATACTTCCGCTAAGTTTCGGAAAACATTAGTAGATCGTGTGCTTTCAACTGCTTACGATACTCAGCGAAACTGTCCGAAACCACCCTTCTATGTGGATAATAGTTAACGATATCGAATAACTTTATGGTATTACAGGGATTGAGATGCATACAGGGTGCTCCAATATAGTGCTTGTACGCCCACTGGCACCCCCACTTACCGACATGAATACTTGAAAATGGTTGCTAGTGGACAATACAAAATACTCAACCAGATGGGTTTAGGGTATTTAATTCGCGGTGGTGATTTCTCTCCATGTCGCAGCAATAAAAGAGTCGTCCTAGTAGGTGATGACACTACAGCTACAACGTTATCTATTCAATTTGTATCTTTTAATCCCGCAAGATTTCATCCACCCTTTTTTTACCTGAACGTGCTAACACGTTAGAAGAATCTAACCGGAGTGCTTGATCAAAATCTAACAATGCATATGTGTATTTACCCAACATCTCATTAGCCAAACCTCTCGAAAAGTAAACGTCAGAATCACCTCGGCCAAATTCTATAACTTGTTTATGATTCCAAATAGCTTGCTTGTACTCTCCCAACTTAAACCAACTTAGCCCTCGATTGAAGTAAGCATGCATATCAGTTGAATCTAGCTCAATAGCCTGATTATAATCATGAATGGCTTCCGGATACTGTCCCAGAGCAGCGTATGCTACGCCCCGATTGTTGTAAGCATAAAGATGATTTGGATCTAATTTAATAGCCCGAGTATAATCAAGAATGGCTTCCGGATACTGTCCCAGAGCAGCGTATGCTAAGCCCCGATTGTTGTAAGCATTGCCCCTATTGTAAGAAACATCAGCATCAGTTGGATCTAATTTAATAGCCTGAGTATAATCCTTGATTAATTGATCCGTACATGAAACATCTCCGAAGATTACTGCAACAACTATCACTGCTACTATCGCAATTATTATCGTGTATCTATTCATTTACTTAATCTGCATTTCCTCTTCTATTGCACCAAAATATTCATCACCTCTTCCAATGAGGTTGTCGCAAATCACGTCGGCATTTTCCCACCATACAACTACTGCAATAATTAAAACGATGACCAATAATTTTGTCAAAAATAGAGAATGGTCAAGTATTAAGAAACAGGTCCTGGAATTATTAAATCAATGAGTGATTATTAATTGATTCTTTCTAGTTTGTAAACAACGTCTGTATTGTTATATTTTTTATCCCATTCAACCACCCAAGAGGCTGACATTGCTTTTTCCAATTTGTCAAAATCTATTACATTTGCAATTGTAATGACTTTACACCATCCTTCTTTGTTATATGGAAGTTCAGCACTTTCAGTGGGTTCACTATCGTCTGTAATTCCTGGAAAACCTGCTCGAATTTTATTCATCATATTATTAAAATCTTCGAATGTCCCTTCGAATGTCGATGTAAAACAGATATTCATTTAAACTCTCCTCTAAGATGTTATATGGGTTCACTATCGTCTGTAATTCCTGGAATCTAAATCAGCCGACCAATTATAGGGTTTACTAGCTTCTAGTTTCAAATGTACCTGAAGATTTGGTTTTCAAATGGGCATTGTCGTTCATGCAAACCACCGACCATCCTTGACCATTAAATATAAATCTGAATATTGAGGTGTTGTCCACACCAATTTTGTAGATAAGCCTTTGGTCGAATCCCATAATGTAATGAAAAATAGACCGCATAGTATTACCATGACTTACGATTGCTATCTTCAGAGATTGCGGGTTTTCACAAAGTTTACGATTGTAAATTAGTTCATCTTCAAGCCAGTTGGTAGCTCTTTTTTGCACTTCTCTTATACTCTCTCCGCCGGGCCCAACAAAATCATTTCCTTTCTCCGCACGGTATTCTTTTATTTCAGTAGTTAGAGCCTCTTCCAAGGGTACCCCTCTCCAACCAGGGATTTGTTGCTCTATTAATTCGGAAACCGTATCAAACTTCCTATTTGGGTCTCCCATATCGGATAACATATTTTCAGTTGTTTGAATTGCTCTTATCATGGTAGAACTGTAAATTCTATCGAATTCAATTCCTTCGACCCTAAATCTTTGTCCCAATAATTTTGCCTGGTGGTGACCAAGGTCTGTCAAAGGTGCGTCAAAATTTTTGCCGCCTGCAAGACCAGGAGTTGCGTTCGACTCTGATTCGCCATGTCGAATAAAATATATTTCACAAATAAAATCTTTATGTATCATAGTTCCATTTTTTACTCTAAAGTTCGTTTCAATTATGGTAATTGATTCTAATATTTTGTCAAAATAATTCCATTCACTAGTATAATTACCTTCAAAACAAACTAAATTTTATGGAGGCAAAAATGCACCACAACATTTTAAGATCAAAATTAGAAAGCGGGAAACCCACACTTGGTAGTCGAGTCATGCTTGCTATGCCTGAGGTGATTGAAGCTTTAGGGCATACTGGGATTTACGATTATGTAGAGTTTGTTGCTGAATACGGAGACTATGACATGCATGATTTAGCAAACCTTGCTCGTGCATCTGAGTTATATGGCCTGGGTACAATGATAAAAGTTGACAAAAGTCATCAAGAATTTACTGCACAAAGAGCAGTCGGATCAGGATTTAATAGCGTACTATACACAGATGCAAGGTCTGCCAGTGATGTACGAGAAGCATTAAAAATCACAAATCCAGATAGTCCTGACCACGAAGGGTTGTACGGATGTGCAACTCGTAGGAACGCATATATAGATGACAACAGCCCAGAATATGTAAAAAAGATAGCCAGCACTGTAAAAGCTGTAATGATAGAAAAAAAGGGAGCTGTTGATGAATTAGATGAAATTCTGGAGATTCCGGGTATTGACTTACTACAGTGGGGTGGAGGTGATTTCTCACAAAATATTGGTCATCCAGGAGAACAAAATCATCCAATTGTAAAAGCCGCGCATGACAAAGTTTTCAAAGAATCTTTAAAAGCGGGCATTCAACCACGAGCAGAAATTGAGTCGCCGGATGAGGTAAAAATGTATCTCGATATGGGTGTTAAACACTTCTCAATAGGCACAGATATATCAATGCTTTATTCATGGTGGAAAAACAATGGAGAAGATGTTTTAAAAGCTCTTGAGGGAGAGTAAATTAGTTCCACAGTTATTACAAAACTTCAGATCATCGGGAAGCTCAATGTCACATGATGGACAAGATTTCAATCTTTACTATTTTGTGATGGTGTCGGAGTAGGTGCTATCTCTGGAGTCTTCTTTGTAGGGTCAAAAATTTCGATTCCCCCTTTCACCTCTGTACCATCTCCCGCCCTAGCGTGAAAAGGTTGATAGTTCGGGTTTAAGCCTTCAAGAGCTTCAACCACATACCAAACAATATATATGGCAACTGCAATCATTACTAAATAAGCTATTACTCGTCTGGGTGTTAACCGTCCCAACAGTCTATTAATCATGATTGCTCCTTTATCAACTCGTTTCTATGATGAACCAAACTCGAATTAGTACTATTGGTTGAAAAGCCTATTTATTCAATTACTTCTAAAGCAGCTTGTACCACTTTCGCTCTATCAGGAACATAGAGATTCTCTAAAGCTTCACTATACGGGATCGATGAGTGCGGAGGAGTTACTCTCCTAGGCGGTGCATCTAAATCGTCAAATGCTTGCTCAGCAACTAAAGCAGCGATATCTGTTGCCATACTACACCTAGGATAATCTTCATCAACAATTACTACTTTTCTAGTCTTGCGAACT